>UEXL01000019.1_pt1 | contig 85216 bp, 139 predicted proteins | sample 1796671 | NCBI WGS metagenome assembly UEXL01 (sample SAMEA4772471, study PRJEB27181) | metagenome | reverse complement strand
TGCAATATCAGCACCAACAGAACGTACTTGCCTGTCGCTCTATCTTCGGCGTCTGCTTGGGTGTTTAACCTAATCCCTTCTGTACCCCGGTAACCGGTGGAACAAAAAAAATATACTCACATTAAACTTGTGATTAACATTTGTTTTGCACTTAAGTTTCAACAGAAGGATTCAACTCAAGTTAACAACAGTTAAGTTTACTCATGATGTTTCACATCTGTTTAACTTATGTTGTAACAGTTGAGTTCTTACACACGTCACGTTCGTTTCACAGAAGTATTACTTTCGTTTATACATCTGTCGTTGACGTATGTGTATACATTGATGACTCATGTCTCCCCTCGTAGAGATGTCATCATTCCCCCTCAATTCAATCAATGAACACACTCAATCACGCCTATCGGCGTGTCTATTAATTGGTGTTCTTTTTAATAACATCAGTGTTCACAACTGTTCGTTCTTCACTCATCACCCTCGCTGTGCTTGCATCAGGATGCTTTGCACTAGCTGAGGCTCACTCCAGATTTGTCTACTACGTAGAATCTGCAACAGAGCAGCAATGTCTTACAGAAGATTGGCCTGCTCATCAGCATGAAGCTCACGTTGCATTCTGCAACATGTATCTCAACAACTGAACAGCCATTGGCGCCTACGCGGCGCCTTTATTAGTTCGTGTTCTTTATGAGTTCAAACTCATGACAACTAACTATCAAGTCTTCACCCTTCAGCATAAGCTCAATGATGACCAAATCATCTTTGAAGTATTTGCTGATACAGGACTCAATCTTGAAGGTGGCTTGAACCGTGAAATGGACTATGTCCACATCACACCTAATCAACGCAAAGATCTTCCTCTCGGACCACAAGGTCAGTGGGAAGAATGCGATGTATGTGAGTCTGATCGCTACACCGCACGTGCTATCTACGCCTTACTTAAGGCTGATGGCTACTTGCTAGTTAACTGAACACATATGCAGGCGTCTATCGACGTCTGTATTTTTTCGTGTTCTTTACATCAATCAGATGTACACAGTCACTTACTTCGAAGTCAACTGTGAAGATAGGAACCCTGAAGTTACTCAAGAGTTCTTCACTTCCTATCACGAAGCAAAGGCTTACGCTAAGTCCTTTGAAGAGTGGGACGATGTTCGCGTTGATTACCTCCAGGTAAACACAGAACACGTTCCTTTCTGAACACACATGGCCCGTCTATCAACGGGTCTATTTCACTGTGTTCTTTATTAAATCACTATATGATTAATCCTTATGTAGATCAAATCTGTCAACAGACTGGCGCTACTGAGCGCGAAGTCTACCGTGACATGATGCCTACATTGCGTCCTATGACTTTCCCCTGTGAAATTCATGGGCGTCATTTCGAGTCACACGATGACTACATGAATGAGTTACACGAGTTCATAGCTGGTATGTAACACAATGGCGTCAATTGACGCCTCTATTTCATTGTGTTCTTTCGATACTAAGTATCTCATGCGTAAACTCGCTACCCTTACCAAGATGACTGCTAAAGGCTTGTCAACTTGGACATTCGCTCAATGTGACAGTGTCTACGTTGCATTCGGTGGTACTACTAACCGATGCAAAGTATTCACTCCATGCACAGCTTCAGGACTGATGTCAACTTGTGTCCTATGGATACAACAGACCACAATCTGTAACTCCTAAGCCTATTAAGCGTGTACCACCTTCCATGCAGAAGGAGCTTGCTCTACTAGCAGCAACTCCTGTACCTGCAGAAGAAGAGTTGGTAGCACTCTATTGAGCAACAAGAGTATTGGCGTCTATCGACGCCTTTCTCTTTCTATGCCCTATTGGGCTTATTCACTTATTCGTTATCACGTATGCGTATCAAAGTCCCTGGTCAAGATTTCAACGTCCGTCTCTTCGAACGTGTTGTCTGTTAAGACGGCCAGTACGACATCTTCGATGTTGGCATCGAGCAAGCTGATGGCACTATCGACAGTGTCTGTGTCGGTGGTTCCTTTGCATATGCCAAGTCTGTAATTCAAACTATTGATGCAAACGCTGCTAAAGCTAAGGCTGATGCCCTCTCGTCGCCGTCGCGCCTCCCGCCGCTGCGGCTTAGCGCTTGACGCCTGTCCCCGCTATTGCGGGGCCTTTTTTTACTTCATGAAAGTACTGAAATCTGGAAAGTTATTTGATTTCAAATCATTTATATACTTTCTCTCTCTAAGTGCCTTGCCCACAGCATATCCAGCTGGTCCTGCTCCTCCTAATGCAGCTACTGTTAGGAGTGCATCGGACAAGGGCAGTTCTCCGGACTGTTGTGCATCTGCCGGACCTCCGAAGCTATTAACAATATCCGAAACTCCACGACCTGCTAAGGCTACGCCTGCGGCTGGAATTGCGTATTTGGACACTGCCGATATAGCAGGAATCCCATATTCCATAGCTGGGACAACTACATTCTCTGCTATTTCTTGAGCTTCAGTTGGGTTTACTGTTCTTTCAACCTTAAATTTCCGTGTTGATGGAACTGCACCTCCAAGTGTTAAACCTAATGTCCCAAGAAGCCCTTTAAGCCCTTTTGCATTGCCATTATCTTCTAGTAATGGCTTGTACATATTACCTATACGTTCACTATAGTTATCGTCAATCTCACTAATTTTGTCCAATAATCTTGTGAGTATGCCTGGATCAGTTTTCTCCATGTCTACTATATTGTCAATTATTGGCTTGGATCCAGCCATGCGATATGAAGATGTACGCATTACTATGTAACTATCAGTCTCATTGTATCTACATCTAGGTATAACCCTTAACTACTATTGAATTGAGAGTAATACCCTCGGTATTCACTACCACAACTACCGTATATACCGATTGCTATCTATACCCTACCTAGGTAAATTAATAGGGTCGGTATATATAAACAAGCAATGTCCGTATTTGACCTTATGAATCCTTTCGATCCATGGATTACCTCGCGTAGTCCGTCCGTATATGTTATATCTGACTCAGAGATGAAGGCCTATAAACAGAAACAAGCAGTCGCGGAGATCGCTGAACTGCAACGTCTGGTCGATAGTCACAAGAGCTCTATTGAGCGCCTCGAAACACACATCTCGACGTTAGAGAAGGAGCTACCAAAGCTCCCCGAAACATCAGAAGTCGCATAACTGCGTCTTTCTTAAAGAGTATTCAAATATATAGAAACAAGCAATGATTGTCTTTGATCAACAAACCATCATCCTCGCCGTTATCGGCATGATTGGTCTCTTCTCCACAGGAGTTGTCCTTACAACTGCCTTCAAGCGTAGACCTCTGAACTAGCAACACTGGCGCATAACTGCGCCTGTATTTCTTTTTGTCCTTTGGATATAAATCCATGACTATGCAACCAGTAACTCTAGAAGAGGCACTCGATATTGCGGAAGAGCGTGCTTATGCACAATCTCGTCCAAGCTTTCCGCCTGTAACAGACACCATTGTCTGGGTTAAACAGGTGGATTGGGCGGACGTCCGCAACCGATGCCGTGGCGGAGTTAACAACGTCGGACTTGTCCTCGCTGTAACTGGTGAAAAGATCCATGACCTTGGCGCTTGGTTAGCTGAGGTCTGATCTATCTGGGGATAACAGTGTGGGAGCTCTGCATTTCGCATGACGAGGCATGACAACCCCAGAGTGAACAAGATTGCCGCTTAATCGCGGCTTTCTTTTTATGTACTCTTTGCAAGATTACATGAACGCTTTTGCTTCAACTCACTACGTAGGTATACACCGTACGTCTCCATCTAAACAACGCATCGTGCATGCGTTTGACTTGGACGACACTATTACGATCAAGCCTGATGACTTCAACAACATAGGCATGACCAAAGACGAGTTCTTTGATGCCTCCAGGTCATTCAAACCTGATGACCGTGTTGTTGATCTACTACGGATGATGCATCAGTGGGGAGATTCAATTGCTATTTGCACTGCCCGTCCATCGGACAGGCTTACTGAATCATTCAACTGGCTACGTAAGTGGTCTATTCCATTCGATTGCATACTTGTGTCCACTGGTGTGGACAACAGCGGTAATACGAAGCAGCACATGCTTCAGTACCTCCGTAAGCAATACCGAATGGTTGGGACGCTTATCGATGACAGTCCCTACAACATTGAAGGTGCTCGCCTTCAACGTATCAAACGTATACACGTACTCAAGAACTGTGAGTACTGGGCTGCCCATCCTGAGCTGGTAGTCAAGGTTTGAAATTAGCTCTCTATTTTCTGTTGGCCTTCTACTTCAATGCAGAAGCCACATCCATAGGCATATGCCTACTACCCCCACTCATGGGTGCAGCCAAAACTGACATTTGTTCCGATGAACAATAGCCGCTGACACGCGGCTTTCTTTTGTCGTGTCCAATGAATTGTCACTATGACTGAAGTACAACTACGTGCTGCTGCTCGTCTTAAAGCTGAACTCCTACGTCAGACCAAAGAACGAGTGCGTGACGCTTATTACCTGCGTAAAGCAGGTGTCATGACAGCCATCGTGTGAACACTTGAGGGTCGCTGACTCGCGACTCTCTTTTTTAGTGTTCTTCAAATCGAATGCTTAATGGCAATCACCTACGACTTCACCATTGTTGCTACCAACATTACTGGTTTGTCTAAGGTGGTTCCTCAGAACGAAGCTGCGTTCTGCTATCTCGTAGATGAGACCGATTACACCGTCTTTGCTGACGGTTCCACTGCTCTATTCCAAGAGCGTGTCGGTGACTTCATCTCCGATGCAGGCCACGCACACATGTGCTGCGATATCGCTTGAGTTGACCACCATTGGCGCAAATTTGCGCCTTTCCCATTTTTTGTAATTTAAGAGGTTTATTTGACCCAATCTTTCGACGTACCTGATTTCATCTCTATGGACGACCTTTCGTCCCATCTCAAAGATGCTCCAAATGAGGCAGATATTCATGACAAGTGTACTTGCGATCATTCAGCTGAAACAGATGAATTAATTGATATCGCACATGAACAGCTGCAAATGACCGGTCGTATGACTGATGACCCTGTAGCACTTCACAAAATCATGGCAGTCATGATCATTTCAAAGATGATTGAATTCCATATGAACGTAGCAACTACTTCTGATATGCCTGAAGAATCTATACACTCTTGGGTTCGTGATGCAGGTAAGTTCCAAGCTATCCAGAATATTCTGACATCTATTTCATGTGGTCCTAACGATCCATACTGTCCAGATGATCTTGACTGATTAATCCTTTAGCCGCTTAACAGCGGCTTTCTTTTTACATGTTCTTTATCAAAGGTATCCTTTGAACAACACTTCACCTCGCTACGCTCAGTTCAACGCTCTCACCGTCACCGGTCGCATCTTCAATGCTGAGATCGTGGACAACAAAGGCAACAAGTTCTTGAGTGTATCCGTAATCAGCACAGCTTCTAAAGATGGCGCTGACTTGGTCTACACCTTCAACAACTCCAATGGCTTGATGAGCCTCTTCGAAAAGGGCTACTTCTGCAAAGGCCGTCAAGTAACTATCACTGGCCACATTCACAATGTTTCTGAGGTTTACACCACACGAACAGGTGAAGTTGCTATGCGTAAGCGCCCTGAGATCCACCTCACAGGCGTTACCGTGCTCGATGGTGGACTTGGACCTATGCCTAACGCAGAAGGACAAGCACCACGTGTCACAGCAGGCACAGTGATCACTCAAGTTGGCACTCCTGCCATTGATGAAACTCCATCTATGGAGCCTGCAGAGCTTGAGGAAGAAGAGCTAGTTGCTCTTTATTGATAACAACTCCCGGCCGTGTATCCCACGGCTGGGTTTTTCCTTTTTTTAAACTATGGACATCGCAATCTATTTATCTATCTATGCCGCGTTCGCAATCTACTGCTACGTCCTCACGAGAGTCCAAGAAGACTGATTGGACATACACCCTTACTAAAAGTAGGTATGGGTTATACACATCTGTATTGACTGATGGCACACGAATGGTCACCGGAATGACAGAAGAAGGTGTTCGTATAGTTACGGACACTATTCATATTCCTGTCATGAAAGGTGAGTTCGATGGGTACACCTCAACTCCACGTAGTGGTGTAGTGGACGGAAAGCTTTAGTAGTCGCCGTTATTGCCGTTATTAATACTGCCATTTTTTCCTTTGCCTCTACGGCCCATGAAATCAGCACCAATAGTGACATCACCTCCACCCGAATCAACAATAAGAGAACGATCTCTGTTAGATCCTGGGCTATCTGCACGATCACTTCCGTCAATTGCTTGACGGTAAGCATCTAAAACTGCACTATCTGCAAAACGTTTATCTTTAAATCCGTAATTCATAGCTCTACCTTTCTTGTTTTGACCATCTTTAATGAAAGATTCTTTGTATGTTAAAGAATCATGTAGCTTTCATGATTCTATCTATTTTTCAAGATTGTATAAAAGCATTTCATCAAACCGATGTACTCTCCATCTTCTATCTTTCCTTTCCTGGATGATTAATGCATTTGGTTTATCAAAGAAAGTTCAGGACATTAGCGTCACCACCTTGCTATTTGATTTCTTGGATGATCTCCAAATAAATGCATCTCTATAAAAGATCTCTTTAATTTGTCCCTTGTAACAAATTTCTTACAGCTAATAACTGTATCTATCTCTGAAATTGCTTCTTTCTTGCAGTTGATTAACGAGCAATTTTCTGGCTTTATTTTCAAGATTTTTTAAATCAAGCAATGCTTGGGCAGCATTTCTTCTGTCATTATTGCCCCGTTGTTTACTTGCTAAATTTCTCAAAAGCTGCATGAATCAGCCGCAATAAGCTGACCCCTAATCTTGGTTTTACTGCTCTATATTTGTTCCTTCACCTTTTTTTATGTTAGCCATGCATCAGTTAGCTGAGCTTCACCAAGACTTTGAGCAATTAATCGTTTTACGTATTCTGAATACAATCATTTACATACCTATGTTTATTTATTATTTCACATAGATATCACTTACTTCTTCTTAATTGTATTTAATTTTGAGAACTAACTTGGACCACTAATTGACGCTTACCAGCGTCTCTATGTTTTCGTGTCCTTTGACATTTAGATTTATGGAACAACAAATGATCCTGATCTCTAAACCAGAAGTTGAAAGGCTTTTATCCAGACTTCAGCGTGCTGAGGGTTATTGCCGCAATGCACGTTCGTCTACTCCTTTCAACTCTGAAACGGACATCCATGCAGAACCATGGGAGTTCTTTGTCGGATCCTCTGGATACGCAGGAATGGTCATGCGTGATGCAATCCAATCACTCGAATCACATCTGAACTAATGGGAACTCGATCTGCTATTGGCTATCTACAACCGTCCGGTTCCGTCCGTGCGGTGTATTGCCATTGGGATGGCTACCCAGAAAATCAACTTCCGATACTTAAGTCGAAGTACAACACTTTCGCCAAAGTAAGGGCATTGATTAAACCTGGGTTTATGTCATGCCTGGAAACTACCCACACTTGGGAATCAGAATTCCAACGTGATGACAACGGTAAAGCGTTATTCGAATTACCTCGGACAAATCTCCGTGAACCACAGCCTCTGTATCACGCAGAGCGTGGGCACGGTGAAAAACCCAAAACCACTAGTAAACCGTTTGACTATTGGCGTGACATGGATTGTGAGTACTTGTATGTCTTCAATGGCACTTGGTGGATTACATATTCGCTAAGTGATAATCCACATACACGTATGCATATTCATGAGTAAACCTAGCCCATCTAAGTATATTTTTACTTAGTATGGACCTGTACTCCCGTAGAAGAACAGCGTCAGGGAGACCAATCAGGTTGCAGGCATTTTTGCTGTTTCTGTCTGCCTAATTATTCGGATCGCCCCCTTTTGGGTGGTCCGATCCCTCTATACATTTTTAAACTAATGACTGAAGAAACAAGCACGTTCCCCTTCGATGACATCGATGAACTTGAACGTGAAGAAGATGAACTGCCAGCCATTCCTGCATGGCCTACTATTTTTGCACCAAATACTAATAACGAATAATAGATAAAATAAACACAGCAGTGTTTAACATTATTCGAACATGAGTAAAAATAAATTTAAATCAAAAGATTTCAATGCGCGTTTTGGTATTGATGGACGTGTAGGTAAAGACGATTTTAGTATTGACGGCAAAAGCTGGGATTACCGTGACCCTACACGGGAAACTGGCACTAATCCTCGTGAAGACCGTGGTAATATCCAACAACGAAGTGCTATTAAAAACCAAGAGCACGCATATACATATACCAATCCCTTGTACGACTACTCGTATGGACAAGTACGAGATGCTGCAAAAGATCTAGAAATTGGAAATGTAAACACCAAAGGTGAAGTTAAACAACTTCTCAAGCAAATTCAAAAAGGTAGCAAACCTAAAGCTGAGAATTTTAAAGATGATTACATTGATAAAAAAATAGCTCCTAGAGAAAACTCTGACACTGAGGTAGAGATCCCTAGTGCAACTTCAGGTGATGCCATAGCTGGTGATAACAGCATTGCTTCACCTATTAGCCAAGTAAGTGGCATTGATATTGCTGGTGACCGTAACTCCGTTGATCAAAACAGCTCTATTGATCAAGATCAAGCAGGGAGCTTTCTTGATAAATATAAGCTAAATCTTAGAAATAATAGCTTTGGCGCTTAAAAACTACAAAAGCTACACTTGCTACGCTACTTTCCTATATGTGCATTTTTAAAAAGGTATAGATAGGAGAGGAAGTAACGTAATAAAAAAAGACATATATAGGGAACTTGTGCGTTTTGCGTAGTTTACGTAGCTTGCCCAGTACCCCAAAAAAAGGCATTTTTAATTGTGGCGCAAGCACATTCGAGCATAAAAACGCCTTTTAAAAACTGCTACATTTTTCATGTGTGAAGCCATAAAAATGTATATACGACAAAAAGGTGCAGCTAAATATGCCACTTAGCAAAACTTAACCGAGTCAAATTTCGAAAGACTTGCTCTATTCGTCCCCATTATTCTGTAATTTATTTGGGTCACATAATCGCTTATGCAGCGTATAGACGTCAAGGTCGATGACCCCTTTGCAGCTGTTCTAAAAGAATACTGCGCTTACTGGGGCATGACTATGGGTGAGCTTATGTATGAAGCTGTAAAGCAGCACATACATTCTTCTAGTAATGTCTGCACGCTTTCTGAGCAGCTACTGGAAAAACATGGCGCAACCATCGATAAACGAATGGCTAAAACTTGTTATGGCTATTTATGTCGTTGCTGTAAGCACCAGGTGGCTTGTAGAACAGGGCTATACAAAAGTCTCTGGGAAATTGCCGATGAACATCAACATCTATTAAAAAGTTCAGCCTGAACAATCAGACCAACTCATGAAAAAGATACAAGTTCAAATGTCGGACGAGTGTCATGCAGTCTTAAAAGACTTTGCTAACGCTTGGCGCATGACTATGTCAGAAGTCATGTACGAGTGTGCTCGAACCCACATTCACAAAATGTCCGCAGACTGTCATTACGTGCAGTCTATTTTGAAATACAAGCAAATTGTACAAGACAAACGCATTAGTAAAACCTGTTTTGGCCATAAATGCTTTGCCTGTAAACACATCACATCTTGCCGTACTGGCCTCTATGAAGGGTCTTTCAACATGGCTAAATCCGCAGCTGTGTTGTACGAAAAGCATTCTTAAATCTATGGTTAAAGCGCTTAACATCACTTAATTGTTTTTGTTAATACATGCTTTGTTGATGACAGTCATTGAGTATTAAGCATCATTCAGGGGTCGCTTAGCAGCGACTTTCACAACTGGTGTCCAATACATGGCTACAACCAAATGCCCTCAAATTTCACATCTGGCTGGCTCGGCAATGGAGAACGTGCATGGCACGGGCAAGGGGTTGTCACCCCTGGCACACTCCCAGCGCGAGAAGCGTTTGAAACAGCAGACGCACTATTCACTGTCGAGAAGCGAGAGCTTCAACTGCCAAGGTTCAACCAAGAACTCGCAGACGTTGACACCTGTGGTGGACCAGACGCTGGTATCTACTACGCACCCTCAGGTTCATTCGGAGTTGTCCGAACTGACACCCAAGCCTTGCTCGGAGTTGTCACCAAGCAATATGAAATCGTTCAAAATGACTCGCTCCTTCGGATGGCTGAGTTCATCCGTGACGAGGCAGACATGGACTGCGTCATCGTTCTATCAGACGGAGCCAAAGTCTGTTTTACCGCCACACTCCGTGGTGCGCAGACGGACATCGTCCCCTGGTGACACCGTCAAACGACGAATTGTCGGTTACTTGGGCCACGACGGTAAAACCGGCTGTGGAGCAAAGTTCACCAACATCCGTGTGGTTTGCCAAAACACGCTAACTGCTGCCCTAACTGGTAGTGGTGCTTCATCAAGCATTACCCACAAAGGTACTGCTAACGCCAACTTTGACGCTCTTATCAACAGTATTGACGTATCTCGCCAAGACTTTGCTACTGAGTGTGAGCTTATGCGTGAATTCGCCAGTACTCACATGAGTATGGGTGCATTCAATGAATACGTAGATGAGGTATATGACATCGATGAAGGGCAAATTCTTCGCAAGCGTCAAAAGCTTGAGAGAGCATTCCGTTCTGGCTATGGCTCCGAGTACGCATCTTTCAGTGTTTGGAATGGCTTTAATGCCATTACACAACTAGAAACAAGCACTCGTAATCAAACAGCTGCTAAGTCTCGTGCACAGTTTGCACGTGGCACTTTCGGTATCGGCGCACAGATAAGCAAAAAAGCTTTTTCTATTGCACAAGAGTTAGTAACTGCCTAATGAAAATAGACATCGAATATGAGGTAACTACTTCATTCCGCATCACTGTTGAACGTGATGAACTACCAAAAGACCACGACGCATTACTTGAGTCTGTCACTCGTGATGAACTTGTAAATGCTCCCTGTGATGTCTATCCAATTGAATGGGATCACATTAAGTATGCGTGGCGTGAGTCATCTCCAGAGAATACTTATGTATTCGACAAAAACAATGATCCATTGTTTTCTGACTGATCGCTAACATGAGGGGTACGCATGAGTGCCCCTTAATTGTTATCCTTTAGTTTCATGCAAAATATAAATATAATCTTATGTTTTTAAATCAATCACTACTATTGCTGCTGCTCTCTGCCTCAGCATTAGCACATCCGCCCAGGCAGAAAGTCCAATGCTATCTTCCTGGTACGGTGGATATTTCCACGGTAGGACAACAGCGAACGGTGAAACTTACAATATGTACGGACATACCGCCGCACATAAAACGCTACCTTTCGGTACGAAGTTACGCGTTTGCTACGACGGATGTGTCAACGTACGTATTAACGATCGTGGTCCTTTCATTGGGGCTCGCGAGCTTGATTTATCTTATGGGGCAGCAAGCGCCATTGGATTGACTCAACCAGGTGTAGATTATGTAAGCGTTACGTATATCTAACCCATAGTCATAAAAATCCTTATATATTTAACTCAAGACAAAGATGATTAACTTTGCCTGCCAATTAATAGGAGAAACTATGTCTAGATCAATTAAGCAAGAAAAGACTCACGGCTTCCTTGATAACATCAGCAAGCTTAGAAAACTTCGCAAAGAAATTCGTGCTAATAAAGCACAAATGTTGAATGACATTGAAACTCTTACTGGAAAAGCTTTCATTCCAGCTCAAGAATATTAAGTAACATTACCTACCCATATGTTGGTTTCATAACTTAACATATAAGGGTAGGCTTTTTAAAGCTGAGTAATACCCACATATAACACCGCACTTTTAAAAATGGCCCAATCAATTATGTCGAATGCCGGAACTGGCGTTCGCAGTAACTGGGAGGAGTTTTGTCAGTGGGTTACGAGCACCAACAACCGTCTGTATGTCGGTTGGTTTGGAATTCTCATGATCCCGACGCTCCTCGCAGCGACTATTTGTTTCATTATCGCCTTCGTAGGCGCACCCCCTGTTGATATCGATGGCATTCGTGAACCAGTTGCTGGATCGCTCCTCTACGGAAATAACATTATTTCAGGAGCAGTTGTCCCGTCTTCAAACGCTATCGGACTCCACTTCTACCCAATCTGGGAAGCAGCTTCACTTGACGAATGGCTCTACAACGGCGGACCTTTCCAGCTCGTTGTGTTCCACTTCCTTATCGGTATCTACGCTTACATGGGACGCGAATGGGAACTTAGCTACCGGCTAGGTATGCGCCCATGGATTTTCGTCGCATATAGCGCACCTGTAGCAGCAGCATCTGCCGTGTTTCTTGTCTATCCCTTTGGACAAGGATCCTTCTCTGACGCAATGCCCTTGGGTATCTCCGGTACATTCAACTATATGTTGGTGTTCCAGGCAGAGCATAATATCCTCATGCATCCGTTCCACATGCTTGGTGTGGCTGGTGTCTTCGGTGGAAGTTTATTCTCTGCTATGCATGGTTCTCTTGTTACATCATCTCTCGTCCGAGAGACTACTGAGCAAGTCAGCCAAAACCAAGGTTATAAGTTTGGACAAGAAGAAGAGACGTACAACATTGTTGCTGCACACGGCTACTTCGGTCGCCTGATCTTCCAATATGCAAGCTTCAATAACAGCCGTTCACTGCACTTCTTTTTAGCAGCGTGGCCGGTCGTCGGTATTTGGTTCACTGCCCTTGGCGTGTCAACCATGGCCTTCAACCTCAACGGTTTCAACTTCAACCAGTCAATTGTTCACGGCGGTCACGTTGTTAACACCTGGGCTGATATTCTGAACCGTGCAGGTCTTGGCATGGAAGTCATGCACGAGCGTAATGCTCACAACTTCCCACTTGATCTTGCTGCTGCAAGCACCAGTGAAGTTGCATTGACTGCACCATCAATTGGATAATTAATATCCACAATTTACTAGCGCGTTAGCTAGTTTTAGGAGGTCTAATAAACCTCCTTTTTTATGTCTTTCGAATGGGCCGTTGGCCTCTTCGAAGGAGAAGGATCACTCTTTAAAGACAAGCGTAGTAATACTTGGACATTACAAATGCGTATGACAGATAAAGACGTTGTTCAAATGTTTGCAGATGTTATGGGCACTGGTAACAAAGTTCATGATGAAAGCAGTCAACCAAGACGCATTCATACTGGACATAAAACCTCTTATCGATGGACTTGTTCCCGTAAGGCTGAGGTTACTCGCATAGCTTTAAAGATGCTTCCTCTCCTCGGAGATCGTCGCGCACACAAAGTACTTGACTGTTTAGATTCCTATGAAACAAAATGACTTTCTTGGCAAACTAGCTTTAGCAATGGAACAACTGGAGTTCACTTCAGATGTTCCGTTAGATATTGCTATTGCTGGTTCCCAAGTCTATGAAATCGAAGGTACTGGTACCAAGTGGTCACCTACAAAAGGAACCCGTAAATACAACAAGGATGCATTTATTGTCATCCGCAAAGTAACTCCCGTTATATCCTCAAATGCTTGAACTCCTCACGTACTACGTCATCGGCGGTGCACTACTTGTTGGTGCCCCTGCTGTATTCTTCCTGATTGCCTTTATGCCTGCATTGCAGAATACAAAAGGTAGGATGGTTGGATACAAAGATCATAAACAATATGGTGACATCTCTTCCTACGAGAACTCACCATCTGATCAAACAAAGTTTTATCTAGTTTTATCAAATGATTAAAGCACTCTTCAGTCTTATGTTCGCTGCAATTATGTGGGTCCAAGTCCCACAATGGAGTGACGACTGGAGTAAATGTGCAGTTGATGTACCTGACGTGTCTTGTCATTGGTATATCACAGCACCAGACAGCACAATGGGTGAAGGATTTAGCTGGGCTAATGCACCTTGGTTCTCTGTAGAAGGACTAAGGGATATCAGTAAGTTGACTAACACAGTTCAGTCACTACAAAAAGTACAATCCTAATTAATCAACTAATGTCCCAAGGTAAATGCCTAGCAATGTCGTTAGGTATGTGGAAGATGCGACCTATTCGTATGCGTGTTTACGCATTAACAAAAAATCGATCTGTATTTTCAACAAAGCTTTTGTTAAAGTTGCAACAGAAATCGCAGCAGCATGAGCATAACTCAAATGAACTTGACAGTTGAACAACTTCAAGATGTGATGCATGCGATGAGGTACTATCAATACCATCACATCAGCATCAACAATCCTCGTTATGAGGAATTTTCTAATATATTGTCATTGTTAGCAGATGAAATAAAAGATGCGAATCTTTCTGGATACAGCGAATGTAGAGGACGTAGCAAAGCACTTCCTAACTGGCTTGATTGATGGAGTTACAACTAACCCCACACTGATTCGAAAGTCAGGCAAAAAACCTACTGACGTTTACGAAGAACTTTCACAGATTGGTGTTCGTGACATCAGTATGGAAGTTTATGGCAGTGCTCAAGAAATGTTTGAGGAAGGTCTACAGCTTGCTAACTCCTTTGGTGGAGTAGCCACAATTAAACTTCCTATGAATAGATGCGGTCTACTAGCTTGCAAAGAACTATCTCGCAAGCATATTAGAACTAACGTCACTCTAGTATTTACTATTCCTCAAGCAATCCTTGCTGCTAAAGCAGGTGCTACTTATGTATCACCCTTTGTTGGTCGCTTAGATGATCAACAAGTATCGGGTCTAGAAGTTGTCCGAGGAATTAAAGGTTTATACGCAGCGAAAGGAGTTGAAACTCAAGTTTTAGCTGCTTCAATTCGCAGTGTTCATCGAGCCGTACGTTCCTTCTACAACGGAGCCGATATTGTGACGATGCCTGCATCAGTCTTCGAAGGGATGTATGAACACATCCTTACTGATGAGGGATTAAAAATCTTTGACAAAGACATCGCACAAATTGAATGTAAAGAGTTAAAATTTAACAAGACTTAATAATTAATATGACTGTAACTACCGAAGACCATGGACGTCAAAACGTCTTTGCCAAAGAACCACAAATCAACGTAATGGAGATCGCCGTGACACACAACGAAAAAGCTGAAATGATGAATGGCCGTTTTGCAATGCTCGGAGTAATTGCTGCTCTAGGTGCATATGCAGTAACCGGACAAATTATCCCAGGTTTGTGGTAAATACTAGTTATCATACAAATAAGTATTGAGAACAAACCAATGACACTAGGTGATGAAGCAGCAGCACGGAATACTCGTTCTGATCAACGTACTCCCACACCTGCACAACAACCAGCAACTCCTGCAAAGGAAGCTGAAAAGACTGATTAGTTCTTATTAATTAAGACTATTTTTGATTGTTAAACTAAATATAGTGTTCTAATAAAGTTATGTCAGCTGCAGAGGAAAATACCCGACGAATGCGGATGGCCGCAAGAACGGGCACCCGTAACGTTAACAAGGTTACTATCAGTAACGTAGGTAATTCCTCGTCGTCTTCGACTAGTAACTCTACCGCTAATCCTAAGACTGAATCAAACTCTAGTTCTTCATCAGAAAGTTCAGCTAATAATTCAGGTGGCGGCAGCGGGGGTGAAAGTTCTACTCCTAAAACCCAAGTGAGTTCCCCTGGCACAAAAAAAGCGGAGAAAGAAGATAAGAAACCTTCAGGAATGGCACGAATGAGTGAAGGTAGACCATCACCTAAACGTTCAATGCGTGTCAAAAAACTGAGACGCAAGCTTGCGATGGCTATGAAAAAACGTCGCAAAGGAATTAAACGTAAGCTTAAAAAGCTTGGAGCTAACACTTCTACAAGACAAGCTAAAAAAGCTGTCAGCAGGAAAAAGAGAGCTAAGCGTGCAGCTAGACGAGCAGCAATGCGCTCACGGCCAATGCGTGCAAGACGGGCTCCAATGAAGTCACGTCCAATGCGTGCACAACCAATGCGCTCACGTCCTATGAGGTCACGCCCAATGCGTTCACGTAGAGGTGGACGTCGGATGAGGCGTTGATTATCTTTAATTAGTTAAACAAATCTAATAAAGCAACCATAGCCGCCGATTGGCGGCTATATTTATGGAGTGGAGCAGAGCTCCGTAGTTTATATATCTATCAATGGAAATATCCAGAGAACTAAGCCAAGAGATCCAAGAAATCATCGAAGATACTGTTCAGTACTTCTGTGATCAGCACGTTGTATCCGGCGAACTTGCATGGATACTTGTCGAATGTCTAGCTACAGCAAAGCTTGCTGAGCTTAAAGGAGAGCTAGCCCCTGTTTGATGCTAGATACAAGAGAACTCTCCAGGTTGTTCTTGCATTTTGTAGAACAACTAATTATTCAGCATGAAGCTGATGACCCTCAAGCTGTATATCAAAGATGTGCTGACCTTTGTCAGAACCAAGCTAATCGGTTAGCAGCTCTCGATTCTGATCGAAACAAATAAACAAAGGCCGCTGACTCGCGGCTCTATTTCTTAATGCCCTTTTGGGCTTTTGTCACTTACTTACAAAATTCACATGACCATGTTAGCTGAAAGTTCCGCGATTGTTGCTGAGCTCGTTTCAGGAGGCGAAGCACCAGAAATCAATATGATGATTGGTGTTGGCGTCGTCAAAGAAAGTGAAGCTGTACTGTTTCACTACGTTGGCAATGAAGAGCAACCACAAGCTCTCATGCATCCACGCACCGGCAATCCATTGACTCGCTTGAGCAATGTCAAGCTTGTTGGATTAGATATTGCCAAAAATATTGGTACTGAGAATGCTACTAAGCTCAACGTAATTCTTGAGCTCGGTAACGGTAACAAAGTTCTTGTTACTTCTGGTATCCAAACATGGTGGTCACAATGTGTGATGGCTGGACTGTTTGGTCTCTTCCAGAACGGTCTTCTTACAGAGTCATTCAACCTTGATTCTTATCGAGGCAAAATGGGACGCAAGCCAATCTTTGCTTCAATCCGTTGTGCTGACGTCTACTCAGACAAAGAGCTTTACGCAATGCTCATGGCTGATCGCAAGTCAAAAGCGTGGGAAAGCTACGAGCAGACCATGACTACTATCATCTCTGACTTGAGCAAAGTGCTTAACACTGCTCCTGTTCCACAAGATGAAGTCAAGGAAGTATTGGTTGAAGTTGCCCCTGTCGTTGAAGGTGACTTCTGATGGGAGCTGCTTCTGAGCGTCGTGCCCTCCTTATGGAGGCAAACGATGATTACAATCCTTATCTAACCATTGATGTCAATGAGTATCTCATAGACGAATGGCCTACTTTGACTGCAAAACATCGACAGTCTGTATGGCATTTGTGTCAAACAGATGAAGAGTTTGACTATGATCCTATTCATGATCAAATTGATGAAAAAGTCTATGTTTATGCAGAATCAGATCCAAACGTAGTGCTCCCCACTGAAGATGAATCTGAAGTTGAAGATCCTGAAGAAGATGATGAGGAGGATTCAGATGATGAATCTGACGAAACAATCTTTGACATGATGTTTAGTTATTTAGAAGACAGTTGGCCTGATCTTACAGAAGATCAAATGGAATCTATCAGCAACTCTCTTGTTGACAAACAAGAAGAGCTATCTGACTTTCTCGATGCTTTTGTATATGACTATGCCAAAGCTAATGACCCAACTATCGATCTCTCCGAAATGGAGGATGAAGAAGACACCGAATGACAATGGATTCAATTGCTCACCTTCGGGCAACACGCAGGTATGTAACTTCAATGTTGCTTAACCTTCCAATCCAATCAACTGAGACAAGCATTGCAACTTTTCTTGTGATGCTTGATCATTTCTCTGCTTATCCCGATGAATATCTAGAGCTTCTCAATGACAACGAAATCACAACTAGAAAAAACTTCCAGACTATGACGTCCTCGATGTCGTATTGCTGTGCCATGCAGCATTGGCCCAAGACTCACCTGAATTTCCTACGGTCTATCTCAACCAGATACTCAACATCATGTTTGCTTATCTCACTATGGATCAGCGAAAGGAGGTCGAAGTCTACCTTGCTGAGAAGAAGTATCTGCCACCTTTGAAACTACATTTACCTAATACATGACACTAGAGTTTATTAACTACTTCTATTCAAAGGGTAATGATGACCCTGATGCCAACCGATGGATATATTTATATCTATCATTTATTAACGAAACAAACGGTTATACAGATTGGGACTAATGAAAGATTACGACGTCGTTTATATAGACAAAGAAGGTGACAAACAAGACTTTGTAGTTACTGCTATCAACACAAGCACAGCGATTGCTAACACATTAGAGCTTTGCCCTGATTGCCGTCGAGTAATTCGCTGTGCACCTAAACCAATGTTTAACGACTAATGTTCAAAATGATGTCAGAGATGGAAGCAATCGTTGAGACTGCTCCCACAATGATGACGGTTTTCAATCCTCACACACACAAGAACAGGATCCTCATTATGCCTACATGGCAGAGATCCAATACAAACGTAAGCCACGCACGTTTGATCCTTTGTGATCGACTAGATACTGTTATTCCTGGTAATACTGTGATGATTTCCTATCATATGGGAATGAGAGTTTATCAACACTCGCGTCATTTAGTAATATCAAATAACGATAACTGCGTCGGTGGTTTTTATTACACCGATGGAAATCCTGCTTAATTAATGATGAAAACTTACGAACTCTATGTTTTTACTCAAGAGTCTTGTGCTCCCTGCCAGCGTCTCAAAGACTATGTTTCCACACTTACGGAAGCTGAGCAAGCTGAGCTCCACTATGTCCCTCTTAAGACGGCCTCAGGCTCTCGTACGGCGCTTGCAGAGGAGCTATCGGTGGAACTCACACCAACGCTTGTCGTCGTACACGAAGAGGTCGCATGTTCGCTAGATGAAGACGGCGATGAAGATTGCGACTATATCGAACAATCTGTTGAACGTTTTGTAGGTGCTAACAATATTATTGAGCACCTGCCTGCAACTCTAGATGCTTACACTTACGCACATCCTGAATGACACAAAACGAACGCGAAGAGTTTATCTTTGATCTTGCTCATCACAAAGTTAAAAAGTTATCACATGCTGGTATATTTGCTATGGCAGTAGACCAAATGTGTCACCTGCTTTCTAACGAAACAGATGAACAACTTTTCAAAATAGCTCCACATAATTTGCATATGGTGAGCCGAAAAGAACATGAAAAGCTAAAGGTTTCTAGTGAATCCAGATTATTACTTATTGCTGATTGGAGAACTTAATGGTTGTTCTCAACACCTGCAAGTGTTAGGACAACAAGTGACCGAGAGATTATTCAAGACATGATTGTTAAGTACAACAAATTATATTTTAGGACTAAAAAAGCATATGAGCAAGAAAGCAAATGTCATCGAGACTAAAGGAACAATCTTCAAAGAAAGTGGCAATGGCTACTTCAATGTCGAACTAGATGAGCCTGCAGAACATAAATGTCTCTGTCGAGCATCTGGTCGATTAATTACTAGGAAAATCCAACTATTAGTTGGTGACCGAGTTACCGTAGAACTTAGTCCTTATGACCTAAATCGTGGACGAATTACACTAAGAGAAAAATAATGGGATTATTAGATCAAGCAAAACAATTTCGAGAAGTATTCAATCAAGAAATGCTTAATAATATTTCTCGATATGGCTTTATCAAAAAGAAACTTTGGGATATGCAAATCTCATTAGTTAACGAAGAAGCCGTAGAGTTTCTTCAGGCAGCACGAGAGTGTTTTAATGATCCTGAAGATCAAGAATCTCGTGAGAATCTGGTCAAAGAATTATCAGATCTTGTCTTTGTTTGTTATCAGTTTGCTGCTGCTTATAACATCGATTTAGATACCGCTATGCAGCGCGTATTTGAATCTAATCTCAGTAAACTAGATGAACAAGGGAAGCCTATCTATAGAGAAGATGGCAAAGTTCTAAAAGGACCAAATTATAAACAAGCAGATCTATCTGGTTGTGTACCCGAAGCTCAATTCTTTTGCTACGACACTAATGGAAAATAATGTAATTGCCCGCACAGGTCGGGTACAAAACTGGATTGATGATCCATCTAGCCGCTTACCCGTCAGCTGCACAGTTTTTGTTGTTGACGACAGCATGGAAGGGCCTAATGGAATTGAAGCCAGCTGGCGCTACGTCAGTCACGGGCTACGGTTCGGAGCAGGCGTTGCTGTGCATCTCACAAACCTTAGAGCGGCAGGCACTGATAACGGGCAAGGACTAGTTGCGAGTGGTCCGTGCTCATTTGGTAAAATTTATAGCTGTCTTAATGAACAATTAAGGAGAGGCGGTCATTATAAAAATGGAGCTGTAGTTTTAACGCTAGATATCAATCATGCTGATATCCTTGAGTTTGTCAATATGCCTAGGAATGAAATCCCTTGGGCTAAGCGTTGTATTAACTTGTCCCCTGTTATGTGGGATATGGCAAACCCTGATGTGAAAGAAGCAATTCTCAAAGGCATTGCACGTGGAGATATCTGGCTTGCCAAAATCAAGAGAGATCAAAAAGGCGAACGTATTTATTCAAATGTGTGTCTTGAAGTCTTTCTCAAGAGCCGTGGCACTTGTCTTTTAGAACACATAAACGTAAGTGCTTGTAAGCTTGAAGACCTGCCCGGAGCATTCACAGCGGGTATGGCTGAGCTGTGTGCTCTGCACCCAACAACCGGTGTTGAGAAAACAGGCGAGTATCTTTCTCAAGAAGATGATCGTCAAGTCGGTTTAGGAATGCTTGGACTAGCTAATCTCCTTGCACTAGAAGGTGTTACATACGCTGAATTTGGTGAAGCTTTGACAGCTCACAACTATCCAGAAGGCGATTACATCGTGACTCCTGCAGCTCGTAAGATAGTTAAAGCACTTCAATCAGGTATTGATGCAGCAACTGAAGTAGCACGTAACGCCAACATGGACCGTGCTTTTGCAATTGCTCCCACTGCCTCTTGTAGTTATCGTTATAAAGATCGAGCAGGCTATACCACCGCCCCCGAAATTGCACCGCCAATCGGGCGCACCGTGGATAGGGACAGCTCTACATTCGGGGTCGAAACCTTCGACTACGGTGAAGTTGAAACAGCTGAATCTGTTGGCTGGGAAAACTACAAACGCGTAGTAGACGGAATCATGGAAATGCTTAACCGCACTGGCCTAGCGCATGGCTATAGTTTCAACTCATGGAGCGACGTCGTAACTTACGACAATGACTTCATTGAAACATGGCTTGATTCACCGCAAACTTCGCTGTATTACAGCTTGCAAGTTATGCAGAATACCCAAGCTAAAGATGATGCCTTAGCTGCGCTAGATGGTAACTTTGGTGCTATGTTTGGATTTAATGATTCAGACGAAGATTCTTTATCAGAAGACCCCGTACTTGATATCTTTAATGACCCAGCTTCTTGCGTGGGTTGTGCCGAATAAACTTACTTACTATAAAAAAATGAAAGCAGAAACTCCTTACATTCATCTTCACCAGCGCAAGCGTACTTGGACTCCTGTCGAAGTATCTGCTGGTCAACTGCTTACTGGTGGTGAAGAGGTCATTCAACGTGCACTAGCACTACGTTGCCTTGAGATCCCTGTAGGAGATTTTATTAGTGACGCCATGAAGGGAGATCTTCCTGACGTCAAAGGCTGTAAAGAGCTTCTGGCTTCTAATGTTGTCGATGAAGAAAATCATGATATTGCGCTCAATTTCGCAGCTGCTGCTCATGGGGTCTCCCCTAAATTTGAGAAAGAAGCTGCTCACATCTGTAAAACTTGGCTTGAACTCGACAGGCACCCTGTTCTCAAAGCTGTGGTGCTTGAAAGATCCGTGTTCTTCGTTCTCTTACCGATCTTCCGATTCCTCGGAGATACAGGCCTCAGAACGACAAGCGCCGATATCAGCCGAGACGAACAGACCCACGTGGCGGCCAACACCCTCGTATGTGAGTCGCTCGGTCTTAAATCTGACAAGACCCTCAACAATCTCCGACGCGCTACGGTCGCGTGGTGCCTTCAGTCCCTCCAAGGGGAAAGTGATCACAAGCATCTCTCCAGTAACTTCTGGCTTGCAAGTTCAGATTCTCTGTACACACGAGGCAAAGCTGAAGGTTTAGCAGAGACAAGGGCTAGTCGTATGCCTGCCTTCTTTGAGACTGCTAACCAAAATCTGCCTCAATACGCTTGAGTTTTCAAGCAATACTATGGATAAACAAATAACTTTTTCACCTGTAGATAAACTCAAAATCCAAATTGTAGAGCAAGAAATTTGTCCAGCTACTTTTAATGACAATGAACTACCAACCGATGTTCACATTGTTACTTACACAGTAGCTGGAGAAACATATTACGATGCTGTACGTGCCTATACCAAAGTAGATATATTTGACGCGTATTACGATAAACTTAAGAGTATTGGCACGATACAAGAAATAAGATCGGGCCTTGGAAAAATTAGACCAAATCTATATGGCAAAATCAAAAGCTAAAACTAAAAGTGAGCACGTAGAAGAGCTCTTAGCTAGGATTGAAGCCAAAGTAAATAAACTTACAATAAAGCAACTCAAACTATTACACGCAAAACATTTTCCTAACTAACAATGCATTCAGCAAAACTCGTTTGGATTACGCCAAATGCGGAGTCTCTTGTCGGCAAGATTGCTCGTGTATCAAATCCAAACAACGAAGATAACCCAGAAGTTGAAAAACTCATTAAGTATCTGATCAAACACAAGCACTGGAGCCCATTTGAAATGGCATCAATGTGTGTACAGATCGATACGACTAGAGCTATTTCTCCTCAAATCTTGCGACACCGTTCGTTCACGTTTCAAGAGTTCAGTCAGCGATACGCAATTCCAACTGATACATTCGCTACTGTCCTACCTGATCTCAGAAGGCAGGATCACGACAATCGTCAAAACTCAATTGATGACCTTGAGAATGAAACTCAGCAATACTATGAACAACGTATTGATGATCATTTCAGAGAAGCAGTAAGGCTGTATGAATCGCTCTTGCATTCAGGTGTTGCACGAGAATGTGCTCGCTCTGTACTACCCATCAACACAGTGACACGTCTGTACATGTCAGGTACTATTCGTAGCTGGCTTCATTACGTTGATCTTCGAGGAGACAACGGAACACAAGCAGAGCATATGAAAATTGCTCGATCTGTTGGTGAAATTCTTGACACAGAAGTTCCAATCATTGCTCGCGCAATGTGGGGATGAGTTCTAAGATAAAGACTGGAAAAACATACAGTCATAATGAATTTTATTGCAGCAACTATTGAATTACGATCCTTCATTGCAGATCCAATCAATGCTTACGGGCTTGACTATTGCGGTGCTGACGCTGTCGTGCCCGCTGGCAGTGGTGCTTCAGAGGTCCAGCTTCGAATCCTCTGCTACAACCGTGAAGGAGCAAAGCTTTCACTTTTTAAAGACTGGAAAGAAGGCACTCGTGCATTGATCACTGGCAACCTTGTCTTCTCTGATGACGTGAGCAAGCCACTAGATCTAATTGTCACAACAATTGAACCTTCAATTCCAGACAATGTGTATTGCAATCAAGTCGTGCTTGGCAATGCATTCTTTGGATCGAATGAAATCAAAGATCGTAAGAACAATCAAGTTGCCGTAAAGATTGGAACAACACTAGATAACTCAGACATTGTTACATGGCTATTCTTAGAAACTCATGAATCACGTAAGAAAAAACTTACGGATCGAATCCGTAGCGGACGCCCTATCTGCGTTCAAGGCTACCTCCGCGAATATCGCAAAGAAGGGGGTGACAGTCCTTATCGAGCCATTGTTGCTTCTGACTTCACTACTCGAAAGGATAAAGAGCGTACTCAACGGAATCCACAGACGAACGGTTCAGCGGCGGGTTACACAGAGGTTGATCCAACGCCGGATTATTAATAGAAGCAGTCATCTCAAGTCAGGCAAACCTGGCTGGGATGCCCCTGTTTATAAGTAGCGTTTAGGCGTTTGGAGTGGGTCCACCCATCATTCCAAAATGCCCGAACGCTTTTTGAGCACCAAAGGCTTTTTCTAGCTCAGGTGATAAACCAAAGTTATATGCCATTCCCTGGACTTTACCTAATGATGGATAGCTGTCTCCAACTATCATTCCAGCAACACCGCCTGACATGTCCTTGCCTAACAAGCCAGGAATAACACCTTGAGACATGTCTTTTCCAGTGATTGCACCAAGCAATCCGCCTTTCAATGCATCTGCAAATCGCATCATCAATTATCTCACATTTAACTATTGTACTAACTATATTTGAAAGGTCGATAATTACTACATATGACCCTACAAGTATTGCCTCCTGAACTTCTTGAGGCACCAAAAGAAAGAATTGAAACTAAAGAACCACAACCATACTGGAAACCAAGCTCACTTAAAGATGGAGAAAGCGAAGAATTCCGACTACTCGGATGCTACGAAACAGGTCACGCAATCATGGGATGGCAATATGCCTCCGAAGCAAAAGGACCTGACGGTGAACTTAAGTTCAACGGTTACGTTGTCACTCGGACTCATCCTGGTAGCCCTAGCGATATTGCTCGCGAAACCGATTGGTCAAAGCCCGAGCGACCAAAAATTGATGGCTCCTACGTCAAGCCACGTAGGTTTTTAGCCTGGGTTGCAACGAGTGCTGCCCGCAGTCGTTTAGAGGTACTATTTATTGAACAAAAATCACTTAGAGATCAACTCACCGAAATTCTTCAGGAAGCTGAAGATTACACTTGGACAGAAGACGGACTGGCTAATTTTTCAATTAAGATTACGCGCAAGGGAGCCGGTCTGGAAACTTCATACAGCATTCTTCCGAAAGTCCGTAAGGTCCCAGATAAAATTGTTTCAACTTGGGAAAAAGAAAAGGAAACCATTTGGCTCCTAATTTCTTTGAAGGCAAAGATCCTTTCGAAGGCAAGCAAGTGGAGTCTAAAGGTCTTCCAGCTGGTGGAACCGACAAACGTGGGGCCTACGTAAAACCAGGTGTTACTACCAAGAAAAAAGACGAACCTGAAACTGAATTCTAAAGTCAAATGACAAATACAAATCTACAAAATCTACCGCCTGAAATGCAAGCGCGACTTGCAGACATATTGAAACAAGCAAATGCCAATGTTCCAGCTGCTGGGACTAATAGTCCTATGCCTACTGACGTTCAAAATATTCCAGCTGCTCCACGCACTCCTTCCTTGATGGATCACACGCTTGCACTTCGTCAAGAGGTGAACCAGCTATCTCAACAGGTCTATGCAACTGGTCAAGTTGTTGAAGCAGTGGGTCAAGCTGTAGGAGAGTTATACCAACTCTTTCAAACGCAAACCGAAACTACAGATTACAGCACAAATTATCAAACGCAACAGGGTGTAGATGGTGACTTCTGATCTTCCATACAGAATACAAACTTCCGCCGGACATAGAAAGTATCTATGCTCCGGCATTTATATGCCAAGTGTAACCACGGTTCTCTCGGCTACAGAAAGCGAAAAGTCCAAAGCAGGTCTTAGGAACTGGCAAAAGAATAATCCGGGTGCGCTAGAGGCAGCATCAACTCGCGGCTCGGCAATTCACCTTGGATGTGAAAACTATCTACGTGGTTTAAACCCAGATGTTCCTGAAGATTATTTAGATTTTTGGAATGGAATGTCTACTTACCTCGATTGGTTTGATACAATTCATTGGTCGGAGCGTCCATTACGTCCCGATTGGAACCATCTAAGAAGTGATGATAGAGAGGTAGCATTTGTCTGGAGTACGGAACATAAATATGCTGGATGCCCTGATCTCATTGGTGAAATTGGTGGAGTACGAATCATTGCTGACTTTAAAACTAGCAATGCTCCTTATTGCTCTTCTTTCCCCGATCGTGGTGACCGAATTGGATTCGGTGGTTACCGAAAATATACGAAGTGTGCGCAGCAAATGGCGGCGTACAGGTATGCATTAAATGAGCGCACTGGTTTTCTTTGTGATGCTGCCTTGATTATTGTCTCAACTCCTGAGACTACCCAAGGCATCTTCATTGATGGCGATCAGCTCGCTTTGCATGAATCACGTTTTTTGAAGCGTTGTCAACAATTCCATGAAATAGATAATGAAACTACGGATTGCAGTACACAAGAGTTGCAAGAACAAGCAGAGTAAACCTGCTCGCGATTGGCAAAATATTTTAGAAGACCTTGATTGGTTGCTTGGTTGGGTAAAAAACGGTTACGGATGGTGTGCAACTCACTTCCAAGATCGCCACAGGAAAGCTGATAACTCAGCTGGCTCCAACATGGTGGTCATCGACTTTGACGGTGACACGACCCTTGCTCGCTTCTGGTCTACAGATACTGCTCGACAGTGGTGTGCAGCTACGTATACGTCAGCTAGTCACTCTGAAAGCGAGCACAGGTTCCGAGCACTATTTCCACTCAGCAAAGAGCTCCCCTCTACAGCTGAACATCGGGGTGCTTACTGGTTAATCGTTAATCGTCTACTTGCCGAGCTAGAGCTTGAAGAGCTTGCTGACAACTGTGGACAGAAACCAGAACGCCTTTGGTTTGGCAACACCAATGCTGAAGTCAAAACCAATGTTGAGTTTGAACCAGTCCCTGAGTTTCTTCTCAACGATATTGCGTATGAAGAGTCCTCTAACTTTGTTTCTGGTGACGTTACCGAACTAGATGTCAAACGAGCTCAATGGCTTCTAGAAAGCTTTCTGACACCTTCAGAAGACGGTGAGTATGAGACTTACTACGTACCAGTCATGGCTGCTTGTGCAGGCATTGGTCAACCAGTGTTTGATTCCTGGGTTGAGTGGGTATTAAAAGGTCACCATGGTGAAAAAAATGAAAATATTAAACCATTTAAATGGAGAGGTCTTGGTAACTTCTCTGGCCCCACTACACTGTATTCAATTGCCAAAAAGCAAGATGCTGACTGGGCACACAAACTTCCTGCACATCTAAGATTTGGTGCTGTTGGAGCCGCTGCTGGTTATACAGAGTTTGATCCAATTCCAGCTATTGATCAACTCGTAGAAGCACATTTAATAAACAAAGGTACTAAGAAATCTATGAATACTTCTGATGACAACATTCTTCCAGAACCTCTGCCTGACGCAGAACAAGTAAAAAAACGAGGTCGTCCAAAAAAGACTGACGATGATCTAGCCAAACAACGTGAGAGTGATGTCAAAAAAGTAAAAGAGATATTGCATGATCTACGTAAGAATGAGTTGACAGGTGCCATTGAATACACACGAACTAATGGTCAAGAAGTCTTTCTTCAAGGTCAAGACCTAGACCTCATGACTACAAAGCTTGCTTGTGAAAATGGAGTATTCATTCCAGAACAGCGGATCAAAGCAGCGATTCAGTACGCGGCAAACCAAAACATGTATTGCCCTATCCGTCGCTACCTAGATCACTGCGCAGCAAATGCTGAACCACATCCTGACTGGGACAGAATTGGCGAGGTTTTCTTAGGCAATAAGCACAACATCTCTACTACAACAATGCAGCGGATGATGATTGGTGCAGTTGCTAGAGCCTATGACCCTGGCTGCACAATGTCGTGGCTGCCCATTCTTGTAGGTCCGCAGGGTGCTGGCAAATCAATGTTTGCTCGGAGCCTTGTACCCAAATCTCTTTTCTCAGAAATTACTACTCCTCTAGATACACTGATGAGAGAGCAGTATCGACTCCATGTCGCATGGCTTTTAGAACTACCTGAAATTGATAATTACTTCAACACTCGAAATATCGAGAACTTCAAAAACCTTGTTACTACTAGAACTGATGAGGTTCGCTATCCGTACGCTTCGCTTCCTAGCAAACTGTCTCGCCGGTTTGTTTTTATTGGTACTACTAATAGGAATCAGTTTTGGTTGACAGCACCGGCAATCGTCGATTTGTCCCACTAGAACTTGGAGCAGGCTTCCAGATTCCATGGAAAGAGCTGTGCAATGTTAGAGATAGCTTGTGGGCTTCTGCTGTTGCAGCGTACAGAAATGATGAAGGATATGAGTTTACAAGTGGTGAGATTGCTGCTATATATGAGTACATCCAAGAGTTCGGTGACCCCGACCCTTGGTTAGATAAGATTGCCTCCTACGTTACTATCCGACAGGAAGTTACTGCAGCAGATATTCTTACTAATGCTCTAGAACTTGATCCTCGTAATCAAGGTCGAAGAGAAGGTAGACGTGTAGCAGATGTTCTCCAGTCCATGGGTTGGAGACGTTTAGTTACAAGCAGAAAGGATGCCAATGGCAAATCCAAGTCTGTTCGTGTATGGCAACGTCCTAAGAATGATCCTTTAGTAGAGGATCACATTCTTAACGACTTCTAATTACACTTTAAATAAGTAAAACTATATTATTCAGATACAATGAAAGCCAAAGATATTCTGATTGGTCAGCGAGTACTTGTCTCGCCCATTAATCGCACTGCACTAATCGTAGGAAAACCTGAGTACTACACTCCACGTGCACAGTTGGTACGAATTAAGTACGAAAATAGTACTCGTTATGAGTACAAAATCAATCATCAGCTCACCTTGCTACCTGAGTTGGATCAGTACCCAGCTCACGGTGGTGAATACACCAAACCTGAGGGCACATTCTGATGCCTGAATCACAGCCTAAAAAGAAGGTTGGTGGGCATACTTACGGTCGTAGGAATTTAATCCTGTCAAACACAGCAGAAGAGGGCGCTCTCTGTCTGTATAGCGGTCACTCCATTGGCAGGTTTAGCTCAAGCTCTATGCGATACGACAGTCATCAAGCCTGTGTTCGCTGTGTAGCTGCTGCCAGAGAAGGTCGCATGTCCTTCAACATTGACCGTCTGCTCAAGAAAGAACGTAAACGTGCACTGAAGTTCTGGTCAAAGGTTGATATTGGCCAACCCGACGAGTGTTGGGAATGGCAAGGCTATAAAGGTAAAGGCAATGGAATGCCTCAATTCCCTTGGCGTAGACCCGGAATCAGTACCAGTACACAACATCATCCACAGCGCGTAGCTATGTGGTTTACCTGGGGCGATCTTGGTTACACTGGTGTTAAATCAACGTGTGGAAACAAATATTGCTGCAATCCCTTTCACCTTATACCCCAGAATATTGGGGTGTTTGTTGACTGTGATTCCTATCTAGAAAGTTTTGAGCTTGCCTGTGAGTTACATACTCTCAAGCAGCAGATTGCTGAGTACAACCTTGAGCAAGCTGTGAAAGAGCAAGAAAAACTTATGTCACAGCAAGAGCTAGAAGATCGATCGAATTTACTGTTCGAACCTGATTCACTTTTCTCCGACAGATTCCAAGCGGTTGTTGAGGATATGTTGAGTGGCCGTCACCCAAGTCAGTCATTTAAAACAGCTAAACAACAACCCCCTGAAGATGACGATGAAAACTCCACAGAAAATTTTTAATTAACTTATCCTTAGTAAAGAGTCATTTAAATATGTCAAGACGTAGTGATCTTATTCAACAACTAATTTCTTCTAAGAAATTTGGTCCCGAAAAGAAACAAGAGCAGGAGTTCCTCATGGCTACTGCAGAATTGATTCTTTCTGATTTGATTAATATTGCACTTACGGGTGTAGAAAACCGGGGGGCTGGCTCATTAGTCATCAACCTATTGAATGACTCTACAACGTTCATGTGGCCTGAATCAATTGAATTTGATCTTAAAACAGCAGAACGAGAAGAAGACGAGGAAATCGTTGACTTCCTTCGTGATCTACTGGAAGAGATTGAAACTAATGACTGGGCAAAAAATGTATTAATAACATTAATTAGTGATGCTGGAACAAGAACATTTGCAGTCGAAGCAGGTCGGTGCCAAGAAAGCCTTAGAGCGCTCGCAGAAGAATTTATCGAATAAGCTTGAAGCCAAAGGTCTAAAGCTTCCTCTATATCCCACCCCACAGATCATTGATCGTGCGCGTTCCGTAATGGGCAGCATCGACTTTGATCCTACTTCTGATCCAGTTCAGCAAGTCTTAGTAGATGCTACTTCAGTACCAAGTATTGAAGTTAATCCACTGCAAGAACACTGGCATGGCAACGTTTGGGTTGCACCAAAAGGTGCTGTCCGAGACTGTCGAGTTTGGCTCAATAAAACTATCAGTGAGTATCGCAATGGATATATCAACAGTTTTGTTTTCTTTAGCAGTGCTTCCGAGCTACTCCGTGCAGCTCCTCTTATTTGGGACTATCCAATCTGTATTCCGTTTAAGAGGGTTAAACAGCTTCGTGCGACTGCTACAGGCTTTGAGCCAGTATCTCCATCAACGTGGAACCTAATCATTTATGGTCCACCGATTCATCAAGCACTGACCGACATTGACAAAGTGTCGCTCTTTTATGACAGCTTTAGAGATATTGGTCGTGTGATCTTCAGTGAGTATGCAGGGGATAACTGGAAGAAAGACCTTGAATACTATGAAGAAAACAAGGGTAATATTTGATGTCTAAGCATATTGCTCCAGATTGCTTGTATACGTTGCCTTCATCAGATAAGGTTCATCCCTGTCGTTTGATATTAAAAGACGGTACTTTAATGTGGAAGCATGCGCTGCTATATGAAGACGACTTTGTTTGTATACCCCAATCCGAAGCTCACGAAAGACACATAATAAAAACTGCTCAGCGCCTAGAGGAACTGAACAGTTGGATCTCACAAGGATTAGAGCCTTGGAACTCTTTACGAATTAAAGGTTGGTATCAACCCTTTGTTTCTGAACTATCCGAAGGTATCTCTGCTTACTTTGTGCATAATGCTCGTGACCTGTCATCTATCTATATTGAATTATTGCCTCACATTCAAGATCACGAAACACTTGAGCTACGTAAGGATTATCTATTCTTCCGACGTTGCTAACAGCAAGGCCGCTTATCTGCGGCTTTAATAGTTTAACGAATCAACTAAACGATTAAGATACCATTGTGCTTTTTCTGCATCTTCTTTACCATTTGATTTATACCAAAGACGTAAGAGATACTTCAGTACCTGTGCTTGCAAGAATGCTTGCTTGCAAGATGGAGCTGCTTCAATTGCATCCTCAATTACTTCGATTGCTTCGTATCGACCCGCTGTGTAATGGGCAGGGCTATTCACCATATCCGTATGTGCCTTTTTCCAGTCGTCTTCCCACTGACTTTCTTTTGTGAACGATAGATAGTCATTGACACTAAACATATCATCTGAAAAATTACCTTTTACATTGTTCATTGTTAGTCTCGCGTTATAGATTATCCATCCTTAATATAGAGACTAGAATCAAATTCTGTGGATATGCCAAGCCCTAAAGGTGACCCGACTTATATCAAAAATAAAGAACGATTCTTTATGGATGTTGCACTATCAATTAGTAAAGCATCAACACATCCCAAATCACCTGGAGGATGTATTATTGTTCGAGATAGAGAGATTATAGGAGATGGTAGAAGCTTACTTACAGACAGCATGGTTGAGATCGATTGCATTTCATATGCAATAGCAGCAGCAGCTAAGGCTGGAACTCCTGCTATCGGTTCTGTGATTTATACGACACGGTATCCGTTCTCGACATCCATATTTCAGGCACACATGATGGGAATCAAAAAGATTGTTCTCCTAGCGCATGACTGGGAGCCGTATTACAAAGAAGAGTTCAGACGTTCTGCACGTCTAGCTCGGGAACTAAACATGGCAATTGAGCCAATGTTTCTAGACGAAGATCCAAGATTTACTAAAAATACTAATGACAGACATATTGACGAAACTCTCTTCCCGGAAGCAAACCCGTTTGCGCCAGATAAATATGATCCAGACAATGCAACACATACCTTCGATGACAACTCAACTTCTCTTTGACCTTGAATCAACTGGCTTACTCAGACGTGGATCAACTCTCCACTGCATGGTTATGCGTGACGCTCTCGACAGCAGTACTCATATCTTTGATCATAAGCCTGACCGTTCCATCATCCAAGGAGTGAAGAAGCTTGAGAGTGCTGATCTCCTTATCGGACACAACATTATCGGATTTGATATTCCCTTATTGAAGGAACAGTTCCCTGACTTTGATCCCAAGGGACAAGTCATGGACACTCTTGTACTCAGCCGACTGTTCTATCCACACATTGAAGACCGTGACTATGAGCGTCGTCCTCATGGCATGCCTCAACGTATGTATGGCAGACATTCCCTTGAAGCATGGGGTTATCGACTGAAGTGCTTCAAAGGTGACTTTGGAAAGCACGATGGTAACTGGGCTGTCTACACACCAGAGATGCTCGACTATTGCATCCAAGACACTGAAGTCACCCTCAAACTATGGCAACTTATGCAACGGAGAATGAACGACTATGCCTGATAAAAACGCACCATTGACATCAGAAGAAATTACAGAAGCTGCTGACATTTTCTTTCCACTCTTCAACATTGTTGACGAACGTATGCCCGAACGAGCATCTACCGAAGACACCTTGAAAGTTATGGAGAGTGTTGCTAAATTAGCTCAGAAAGAAAGAGTAAAAAAACGAGAAGAAGCAGCAAAGCTTAAGTTCGGTTTTAACAAAAATAACTCAACTGAGGATACAGAAACAAATGAAAGTGATTGATTGTGTTGCACTAGAAATGCGTATGGCTTCCATCATGGCTCAACAAGAAGCCAGTGGATTCCGTTTTGATCTACAGGCTGCCGAACGTGTACGTGGTGAGTTCGAGCAAGAAATGACCGAGCTGCAAGACAAAATCGCTAAACGTTTTATTTACGTTCCCGGCAAGGTCTACACACCTAAGCGTGGAAATAAAACTAAAGGTTATGTAGCAGGTGCGCCTATGACAAAGCTGCTTGATTTTAATGCCACGAGTCGTCAGCACATTGCATGGGCCTTACAGAATTTTAGTAATGCTCGTTTCACCAAAGTTACCGATACAGGCAAACCGAAGGTTGATGAAGCAGCACTATCCGAATTGCGTGACCGTGCACTGCAGCAAGAGAATCTCAAACTGCATGAAGAATGCGAGATGTTCATCCGTCTTCTCACCCTTCAGAAGTGGATGGGTCAGTTGTCTGAGGGCTCTAACTCTTGGTTTAACACTATTGCCGATGATGGTTGCATTCATCACAGCTGTTCTCTAGCAACTATCAGCGGGAGAAACGCGCATCGATCTCCAAATTTGGGGCAAGTTGTATCAGCACCCTGGGCACGTGAACTATTCATTCCTCACCCTGGAATGGTGATGGTTGGAGCTGACTTAGAAGGCCTGGAACTTAGAGCACTTGGGCACTACTTAGCCGCCTTCGATGAGGGGCCTTCGCTGATGTCGTAGTCAACGGAGATATTCATACGCAGAATGCAGAGCGTGTTGGTTGCTCAAGATCTGAGGTAAAATCTCTAGTTTATGGGTTCATTTATGGCGCTGGAGATGTGAAGTTGGGCCATATTTTGCACCCTGAATTAAGTGATGCTCAGAAAAAATCACTTGGTACTGAGCTACGTCGTAAGTTCCTCGATGCTATTCCTGGTCTTGAGCCATTAGTCAACGCTGTCAAAGCAAAGGTACGTAGTGCTGGACAACTCAAAGCACTTGACGGGAGACCTATCTTCTGTCGTGCAGAACACAGTTCGCTCAATTTTTTGCTGCAGTCATGTGGTGCGATTCTGAGCAAGCGGTGGTGCGTTATCGGACAAGATCTACTCGATGAAGCTGGACTTGTCTATGACCATGACTACACCCGCTGTGCATACGTGCACGATGAAGTTCAGTTATCTGTTATCCCTGCAGAAGTTGATCGTGTCAAAGAGTTGCTTGTAAATGCTGCTCCTATGTCAGGAAAATACTACAACTTCCGTGTACCTATTACCGCAGCAGCAGATAACGGCGATAACTGGGCTGCAACTCACTAAAATATACATAGTCTTATATATAGATATGGATTCAGATACTAAATTACTTCTGAGTAAATGCGCTGAGCTATGCGAGAAAGTGTACTCAGAAGAACTTGATTACATTGTTGACGAAAGCATCCCTGGATATCAAATCTTTGCTATTGAAGGCACAAAAGAAAAGATTGACTGGTTTACTAATATTAAATTCCTGTTCCGTGCAAACGGAATGCACCGTGGATTCAAAGCTAATGCTGAAAGAACCATGGTGCGTGCTATCTCTAAAGGGCATTCCTTCAAAGATGACAAAAAGCTTGTACTCACAGGCCACTCCTAGGTGGTGCGTCTGCAGTGTGCCTAGCCGATCTTCTTAGAGAAAGGTTTCCAGACCTGACCATCGTTACTTTTGGTGCTCCAAGGCCTGGTAACCGCTGCCTACGTGAACGTCTGCACAAGCTCACTCAATACCGTTACAGGCACGGTGATGACATCGTCCCCCTCACGCCACCTTGGCTAACAGGCTATGTACACACAGCACCTGTGATCATGCTTGAAGACGCAAACGACCGACTACTAGATCGAATTCAAGATCATAATATTAGTTCATACCGTGAACAGCTGAATAAGTATCTCCTTACTCTCTGATTGATACAATCACAATATGGAAGAACTTCATATTGCTTGTGAGTTTAATGAGCGTGCAATTCGTGCGCTCCATTCTGCTGTCGCAATGACTTTAGAGAAGTGGACAGGGCAAGGAGACTTAGATCAAGAAGAACTTTTTAAATTAAAACATTTTTTGCAAGGTGCTATTTTTGAGTTTGACCTAGGTCGCTCTTTAAAATAGCTATAATATAAATACGTTCATCCCCTAACATAAGGGGACGCAAGTACCTCACGATTGGAGGGAAGGAACGGGAAACTACACCTCACTATGGAGTTTCCAATGACCCAAATACAAGCTCGTGCTGTCGAAAATGCACGTAAAGAATACCGTCGTGCGCAGAATGAACTCCGTGTTCATCGCCTATCTGAGACACGTTACCGTGGCATTCCCACGATTAAATCAGCTGAAGTAAAAGAACGCCACGGTTGTTTTACATATCGTGGTGTTAATTACAGCCACTAATACACACAATTAAATTTCTGTCCCTCGCTTAGCAGCGGGGGTCTTTTTTTGTTTAATTGCTGCATATAATAATTGAAGCGATAAGTACAAATCGCTATTCATACTAGTTACTATTATCATGAAATCTTTTTTCGCTGCAGGCGCACTTCTTGCCTTGTCTGCACCAGCATTTGCCGGACCTTATGCCAACGTTGAGAACAATGCTCAGTGGATTGGTATTGACGAATTTCAAGTAGGACTCACCGAAGTTCATGCAGGGTACGAACTGCAAGCCGGTGAAGATGTTGCTGTCTATGTGCAAGCAGGTCCTGCTTTTATTCACATTGAAGATGAAGATACTGAGACTGAAGTATCAGGTAAAATTGGTATTGTTGCCGAAGTATCTACTAATGTTGAACTCTACGGAGAAGTCGCATTCATCACTGAAGACCAAGCATTTGAGCTGGATACCCTTGCATTGGGTACCAAGATTGGCGGTACCTTCCGCTTCTAAAAAAATAAATTATATGGCCTCCTAACGGAGGTCTTTTTTTGTCTTCTTATATAACTATGTCTGATCCCGTATGGAGCGTTAATGCATTAGTAGCCATTGACGTTATTGGAACTTGTGTTCTTATTTGGTGGATACTTAATTACGATAACTTCTACAATAGTTAAAGACTATGTAATAGATAGATGCGTAAAGCTGGCGATTTAATAAATGATTTCTTGAGAGAAGGTAGGTTAAAAGATAATCGTTCAACTCCTATTGGTGGCGGTGCCTACGGTGTTGTCTATCCGTCAGACACACCAGGCAATGTAATGAAGCAAGGGGTGCCTGGTGGATTTGACAATGACTTTGTTCAAGAAGCTAACCTGCAATCAGTAGCTGCCGATATGGGTTTTGCACCTCGTGTAGCTGGTGTAGAACGCTTTACTGGTGGGATTGGAGACCGTATTGAAATGGAAGATGTACGCGGTAACTTTGAACCCGTACAATCTATTAAAGGTTTGTATCCTGCTGATCCTATGTTTAATGTACGTTCGTCACAGCAGCTAGGGCAATTAGCACTTAAAGGTGTGCGGTTAGATGATCGTAAAGCAGATAATATGATGCAGAATAAAATGACAGGTAGGCCGATGCAGTTAGACTTTGGTATTGCTGATCGTGTCACAGCAGAAGACCAGGTAATGGCCTTAGCAGATGCTACAGAAGATGGTTTCCGTGCAGCAGGTATTGGTGATATAGGTGATATCTTTAGGGATACTGTTTACGACTTGATCAATGGTGGTCAACTTGATGAAGCTATGGATATTGCCAAGCAAGGCTTTAGTCGCTTGCAAAAGATCAAGCAAGTAGCTTAAGACGTAAATTCTTTGTACAAGTTTTCTTTGACTTCAGTCTCTGGTCGGAAGGATTCAGAACGTGCTTTGTTATATGACGCCATTTGATTGCGCATAATCTGAGTACCTAAGCCACCTGTAAAACCACCTGTACCTGGTGCTTGTTCAGTTCTAAATGGTTTACGACTTTGGTTATATCTATATTGAGCAGCACGTTGCTTAGCCAACGCTGGTCCGCGACGGTTGGGCGTATAGGAATCACCTTGTCGTAAGCGCCTTCTATCAACCACTATAGATTCTTACTAATACTTATCTATTATACTTTGGAAACCCAGGTATACATTCGTCTTCAGCTTCAAAGCATACGATCCACTCTGCATCTCTACTTAGTAGATGATCTGGCAACTCGTCCTGAAGCATTGAAATCGCAGCCAAATGATGTGGATTTTCAGTGAACTTCTTGAAGTACTTAAGAAGCTTGACTTTCTTCACTGAATGCCTACTTCTTCTTTGAGTTTTTTGACTTCTTTAGCAAGAGGAACCATTGTTGCCACAAGCTTTTTAGGCAACTCTGTCTCTCGTTGTTCTAGAAGCATCTGTACAAATGCAACTTGCTCACGTGTATCTTTAAGTTTAGTCTGAAGAGCCTTCTGCTTCATATCAACAAACTTAAATGCTACAAGCAAAGAGATTACCGGTCCAATAATATATTCCATTGATATTAAATAACTTCGTAAAGTCTAGCTCAATTAAACAAATTGTAGGCCATCATCTTCTAGGTCATCATCTTCCCAACCCTCATCCATAATGTCGGTTGACATTTCTTCTGATGCATCCGCTGATAGCTCAAGTAGCTCGCAGAAGGTTTCTTCAGAAATAATCTCAGGTAAACCAGACTGCTGCTCATCAATCTTGAATACAATTCCACTTGCCATCAAGGTTTCTTGAACACCGTTCTTCTGTTCCATTCGTGACTTAAGCAGCCGCAAGGCCGTTTTTTCCAGTGCAGGCCTGCTCATTCGAGTGACTTCGTATCGTGCTCTTGTGAGTGCAAAGCGTTGTTCGATGGTAAGGGGACTTGTCATCTAATTCTTCCTCAATAAATCTTTTGTTTGAAATCCATTCTTCGATTAGTTCCTGTGCCGTTTCGTTATAAAACAACTGTTGTTTGAACCATACTAGCCAAGGTTCTGAACCTTTTGAGTGATTACACTCTATACAGGCAGGGAGTAAATTACTTCGGAGGCTATCTCCTCCCTTAGACTTTGGTTTGATGTGGTCCACTGTGGTTGCTCGGTTACATCTGCAATAAGCACACAAACCTCCCCAACCATATTTAATTGATTTTTTAAATCTGCGCTTGGCTACCTGTTTAGATAAACAGGAGAGGTCAAACATTAGGTCCGACCAGTCTTCAGCAATTCCCATTCGTTCTTATTTAAGGAACTTACTACGAATGTAACGGAACTACGTTCTTTGTGTGTATTTAGGTATCAACGAGGGCGTGTTTGAGTTAACACAAGTTCATCTAACTTATCTTCGATGCGAATCATATGGGCTTCTACTCGTTCCATTGTGGAAGCAAAGTCTTTTTTAGAAATATAAGATCGTGCCATGCAAAGTTCAACTTCATCAACTCGTTTACTGACACTATCAATTCTGCTGTTAATTCGAGTTGTCAAAATAAAACCCCCGGTAACAACCGCTAAACTTGCACTTACTATTGCTTCGACCATGAGACTTACGTTCGCCAGCCTTTTTACTTATTCTATCTCACATTGACTCTAGAAAGTTTTTAGACTGAGGCAAATCAAACTATAACTATGAATTTAGAACGAGATGAGTTATACCTGAATCCCTACATCTATATCTCTAGATCTGAGATTCATCGATGGGGTGTATTTACTGAACAAGATATTGCTAAATTTGATGTACTACAAGAGTCTCCTTACTGCACGTTTCCATATAAAGAACTTAAAAAAAGTGGAGATGTAGTCGTTCGCTATACCTATGACTCTTATGAGAATCCGGGCACAGACGACTTGGTCCTTGGGTTCGGCTTTGCTGCTATTTATAATCATTCTGCTGAAAACAATGCAGCCTACGAACTTGACACTGTGAATCAAGTCATGCGTCATTACGCAGTAAAGGATATCCCCGCTGGAGAAGAGATCCTAATTAACTATGGCTGCGAAGAAGACGAAAGTGATTTTGGCGATTACTAATCTCTTTGCATTGACTTATGGCTGTACGAAATAGTCCAGCCGTCTTGACCAAATTCTCCTACTTCTTCAAACTCCCAATCAAGTTCTGGATCTTCTTCTGGAACTTCTTTTTTATAGTCTTCTACTGCGTTGTCCAACTTGTGTGGAAGTGTCGCATAAAATTTCTTAGCTCGGATCTTCCGTTGGAGTGTTTCCATCGGACTCCGAGAGTTAAATCGGAACAACCATTTCCCGTCCTTCGGGATGTTGCTCAGTCCTTTTTTGCAGGCTTCATCGAGTTAAGTGCGTTTACTACCAACTGAATCATGCTGTTTGATTTCAGTGGAGTCAGAGCAATGATTTCACTAGCAGCTGCAAGTACGATCCAAAAGATTGCAGATTCTAAGATTGCCATTGTTATATAGTTAAAGGTTTGACATCATTCTAACTACTTTGCTACACAAACTACGGGGTTTTCTATATACCTATATCGTTAATCCTAGCTACCTACTACCTATACACTATTTATTAAACAGTATATAAGCAGTAGCGTAGCCAGCGTAGTTTTTGCAGCTTTTTTCTATTAGCTCTATGATGAGTGAGCGTAGATGCATATATAGATTATGGAACAACTGCTCTTTGTTGAGCGTCGTTTGACCACGCTCGAACACAAACTCGACAGCATCCTCGATGCACTCCAGGCCAGAGAAGCCAGCGAGTGGATTGATCGCAAATCAGCCTGTGCTCTGATCGGTGTCAGTGAGCGATCGATGTTTGACCTGATTGCTAAAGGATCACTCAATCGTGAGGCAGTGCGCAATGTCGGCACCGTCAAAAAGCCTCGCTACCGCTTTCACAGAGCCAAGCTGCTCAGTCAATATTTCAACCGTCACTAAGCCTGCTCATCATGCGATCTCCGCGTGCCCTGCGCTGACGATCACCAAGCCACTGTTTGTAAGTATCCTCGTGCTGGCGAGCCGTGTGACCCATCGATGAAGCCATGTCTTCAATCGAGTAGCCCAATGCGTCACCCCTAAGTGCATAAGCATGGCGGAAGGTGTAAAGCTTGAAGTTCAGCTTGGGTCTGCGGTGGTAACCGCGTCCGTCTTTTTTGTTTGAGGTCAAAGCTTGGGCAGCCGCCTGCACCAAGTGCTTGGTATATCCGTACTCCTGACCTTTGGCGTTCGTTGGCCTTTTGATATTTATTAGATCTAGATCCTTGATCCATTGCTCTGTGCCTTCGAGCGGATAGGCCACGCGTCTGCCGGTCTTGCTCTGACGCACATCAAGCTCCAGCAGATTGCCATTGGAGCTCGGGTGGGTGCCGAAGTGACAGTCAGCCACCTCGCGATCACGCAAGCCATAGACAAAGAGCATGGCGCACATCCAGTGCCAGTGCGGAACTCTGACACCATCGATAGCGGTTAGCAGCTCTTCATCACTGGGGATGACAACGGTCTTTTGATCTGATTTTCCGTAACCCCGTCCCATGGATTGGATCTCTTTTTGATCCAAGCCGAAACGCTTAAGAGCTTGGACCTCGACGATTTGCGAAAGCACCGAGGCGTGCGTCTGCTTATTGGATTGAGTCTGTGTATTGAGGAACACTTGAATCCACTCATTGGTCACCGAACCCCGGTGATCCGCCAGCTTGTTAAGCAGTGGCTGCCACTTGACCTTGAAATATTCATCAGGCTGTTTGTAGTCACCACGCGCAGCTTTGATTTCAAAAGCCTCTTGAGCCAGGCTTCTAAATTGGTCCATGGTCAGAAAGCCGTCGTCATTGGTCGAGTACCTGAGCTTGTCTTTGTCCCAATCCGCCCATTTGAAGCTGCCTTCCTCCAGCTGATCCTCCAAGCGAAACGCCAGCTTCTTGGCCTTCTCAGAACTGCCTACGTCATCGACCTTCAGGCCTAAGGGAATGCGCTGCTGATGCCGTTTGTCGGGCGCTGTTTTACCTGGCAATGAGGCAATCAGATAAAGAGCCTGCCTTCCAGACATCTGCACGACCTGACAACGATCGAGTTTTCGGTTGACATTATCTATCCATTTGGCTGCCATGACTGGGGTCTCGGGTCCTCCGAGTATGCCGCAGCTCTACAAAAAAGTGTGCGTAGAAATGTGCGTAAAACTCCTTGGTTTGGGCCGGAAACTACCGGCAAACAACGGCGACAATAAAAAAGGGACCCTTGCGGATCCCTGGTATGACTGGTGTTTAAGTCGGTGACTCAATCGGAGCGGCGGGATTTGAACCCACGACCCCTACTACCCCAAGGGGGCGATAATTCTTTATAAAACCTCTGTATAACTGGCTCTTGAGTCGTCAATTTTATAAATGTGCGTAATTTTGTGCTTAATTCAACTCACTGCTGTAATTGCGGCACCACGCAGAGGTACTCGATAGTCAGTTCCGACTTTCAAGGCAGCGTCTGACGTCACAAAAATTCGATCGACGTATTTTCGTTTGTCATCGCTGTCAAATGAGTAGTTTGTCCCATCCCATTCAACTTTCAGATGCGGGTTTGAGTCAGACACAGAGATGTAGATCGACTGGCTGTTGTCGCTGTTGTCAACACGCACGCAGCTTTCGTAGATCGTGTTATCACCGTTCCACCACCAGCGGGAACATTGAAGTAATTAACAGGACGATCAGTCGTCGTTGGCGAAACTAAAGTGAGATCACCAGATTGATCTTTGAACGTCTTCAATCCTGTGATTGTGATTGCGCCTGCCATCAACCCTTACCGCGTTGCATGACTTTGCGCATCTTTTTATCCTTAAAATCTTGCGCATCAGGTTCTTGCGAAGCATCCTTCATCGGTTCCTGCTTGTCACCGTCCCCATCGATATCGAGGAAATCGGGTTTCATGTTATGTCCAGGCATTAGTCTTTACTGATAATGTTTTTATAGAAGGTAGCCTTCTTCTTCATTTTACTAGATGCTTCTGGGTCATTAAGCACAGAATTAGCGAATGCCTTACGACCGTCTGGTGTATCGGGATGACCAGCTTTTGTTGCCGCAGCAGTGAAGGTTCCTTTGGTTCCTCCTTTTTTGCCATGAGACATTTTTAAATGCCTTAGCTAATCCTTTTGCTTTCTTGCGAGATTCTTTAGCCATTAGGACCGGTACTTAGAAGTTTTCTTGGCAACGTCTTTAGGCTGCTTACTGAACTGCTGACCTTTACGAGCAGCAGCACGTTTCTTTGCTGAACTTCTGTTGTATTCCTCGTCAGTTAAATTCTCACGAGCTTTTTTAGGTAGGTAGCGTTCACCTGTTGCCTTTTTACCTTGAGTACTATTTTTGCCTGACTTAGTACCCCAATCTTCTTTAGTCCAACTATCTAGAGAATTTTGTGATTTAGCTTTAGCCATTAGTCTTTGTACCCGCCACCTTTGGCTTTGTACTGTTTGGCTAGCATCTGTGCTTTACGGGCTGACCACTGACCAGGTTTACCGCCTTTACCACTAGCTTTAATTTGTGCAAATAGTTTTTTGCGCATTCCTGGCATTGTGTAATTGCCAGCTTCATTGACTTTAGATTTTTCAGCCATCAACTTGCTCCATCACATATTCATCTGATCCTTCTTGATTATATTCGTTTTTAGGTAAGCATTCATCAGTCAGCAGTTCCACCGTTTACGTGCAGCTTTGCCGCGTTCACCTGTCCATCCACGAGAACGTGCACAGAATGACTTACGTCGGGCCGCATCTTTTTTAGTCTTTGGATTGGGAGCAGGTGCTTTCAAATTTGAACCGGTGCGACGGTTAATAGACTTACGTCCTTTCTCTGTTAATCCAGCACCTTTTTTCACTGATAGCTTATGACCACCTTTCACGGTCATGCCATCCATAGCACCTTTCTTTTTACTTTTAGTATATGACTTAGCTTTTGATTTAGCTTTAGCTCTATCTGCCATAGTCAACTACAATCCACTTTATTTATTTTAACTAAAAATCGTCTTTCTTTTTATCCTCTTTCTCTTGAGGCTTTTGTACTTTAGTTATTCCATAACTAGCCAAAACAGTTGTTACCAACGAACTAATAAATGCTGAATCAACGCTCTTTGCCATCCCAAAATAACTTGCAGTCAAAACTGCTAATGACCATGTCAGTACTGCAGCAGGAATTAAATTTACAAATAATGCTTGAATAGTATTTTTAGTTGACTTATTGTCCATTAGGATACACTCTGTAAGAAGATACAATAAGAAAAGAACTTTATGCTCAAATATCGTGAAGCTCTTATTTCTATTATTACTTATTGGAAGTCCTGCGTACGCTCAATCTGTTACGCCGAATTTTACAACTGGTTCAATGACGCAAACAGTAACTGCTACTCAGACTGTTACTGAAACCATTGCTATTGAACGGCTTGGAGGTGCAGTAACGACTTGGAATGGAGATAATGTTAAAGCAATAGGTACTAGTGGAAGTGCAGTAGATATCACAGCTACAGGCACTCAATTTCATATTGTTGATACTGCAGAACCATGGCAACTAGAGATCATAACCAGAGCAGCAGGGATAGTAGAAACAGAAGATGTTTCTCGCACAATCGAAACAGATACTGTTACCAATACCTTGTCGGTCTTCTCTCAATAATTCTCTGTTCACCGGTATCTGCTGAAGGGACAAGTGTTGCTGCAAATCCTCAGGCCTCTATAAGCGGCGCAGTGGCCAACCAGGCTGTGCAAATCAATCAAGGTTCGCTTAGCACGCAATCTTTTGGTGGCAATCACTTTTGTAATGGACCAGTAATTAGCATTACACCTTACTTCTTACAAACAGAGACTTTCACATCTGTATATACGACTAATAGAAATTATGGTGGACAAGTAAGTTTGTCTATGCCTTTAGATGGAGGAGCAGTTGAACTGTGCAAAGCTATGGCAAAGCAGAAGTTAGAGAAAGGGCGACTTGATTATGAACTAGTTCGAATTAAGGAATGCATTAATATTCATAAGTCTGGATATTCTATACATAAAAATAGTCCTTTCTACCTTATTTGTGCCGACGTTCTTGTAGCCTCTGACGAGCCCAACTAGTTGTAGGTTTGCCCCTTGCTTTGGCAAGTTTATTGACTGCAATTTTAAGTGCAGGTTTGATTAGCTTAAGTAAATAATCAAATACAGTTTTAGCTGCTAGCGTTCCGGTCACTGATACCACAGCAGCAATTGATGCAGTTGTCGCAGCAGTCACCATGACTTCTGTGCTAGGCAAAGGCATTTCATAATCAATACCTGGAATTGTTACTGAGTTCTCATATTCTGGCTGATCTTCTAACTGTTGCTGATTCTGCTGTTGTACGGGGAAAGGTATCTGTATCTTAGGTGTACCTATTGGAGGAGCTATTCCTTCAAAGACCGGTTCTTCTGACGTTTCATCTTCCTCTTCTTTATTTTCCTTCTTCTCTTTTTTCTCTTTCTCTTCTGATTCTTTTGAGGTTTCTTCCTGTTGCTTGTTTGGCTTAGCAACATTAGGTGGTATTAGCTCCTGGATATTATTCAATCTGTCAGGCGGATTGACCCAAGCTGGTAGCGAAAATTCAGGTGTATCTAAAGGCTGTGCCGGAAGACTAAACGCCTGAGGTATTGGAAATGCTGGTGGTATTGGTACTATTTCCACTTTTTATCAAAGGGGTCATTCTGTCCACTACAAATAGCTACTGCACGTTTGTAATAAAAACTATCTGTTTTACCAGCTTCTTCTAAGGCTTCTTTTACTTTCTCCCAGTTCTCTCGTTCTTCTTTTTTCATTGATTTGCAGCAATGTGATCCATCTCTGCATGCATCAGATCACTGAGATTAGATACCTGAGCACAGCAACTCATAATTAATCCACGTTGATTAGGAGTTAAGTTGTCTGCATCAATAGCGTCTTCTGACAGAACTACTGCAACGTCTCCCAATGCCATCACAATTGCAGGCATACCCCACTTTTCTACAAGTCCGGACATTACTGAGAGAAGTGGATTAGTACCACTTTCAATCGAGTTCCAAAACTGTTTGCGTTCTTCTGATGTCATAACTAATATTCTTGATATACCTATTGTAGATAGAATACCAATAGCAATATAATATCTTATGTCCCAGATTACCGTAGAAGAGTTTGTAAATTTCTTTAAGTATTTTGATAATAAACCACATCAGGTTGCTGCAGCTAAAGAGCTATACAGATATCTTGATTTAATTAGTAAAGATCCTGAGTCCTCCTGGATCAAGTTGTATCGCAATGGACCTGCTGAAACCGCACCTGCTCCTAGCAATACTGTTCATATCACTAAGCAACAACTGGCAGCTGTATGGCAGTGCAATGAGAGCTTGATTAAAGATCTAGAGATTGACGAGATGAACAAATGCCTTGATATGTATGAGATTACAACTGCTCCTCGCATTCGTCACTTCCTAAGCCAGACAGCACATGAGAGTGGTGGTGGGCGTTATAAGAAGGAACTTGCGAGTGGAGAAGCGTACAACAATCGTTCTGATTTAGGCAATGGACCAACTGATGGTCCTTTGTACAAAGGTGCTGGCTATATCCAGCTGACTGGAAAGTACAACTACTCACGCCTGTCAAAGTACCTTAATGACCCACGTGTGATGGAAGGTGTTGACTATGTAGCAGAAACTTATCCATTCACATCAGCAGGCTACTGGTGGATGGACAATAAGATGAATGAACTAATCGATAGTGGTGCTGACGTATTAGCAGTTACACGTCGTGTTAATGGAGGCACTAACGGTCTTGCTGATCGACAGCATTACTATGAAATTTGCTTGAAGGAAATCAACTAACTCAAGCAGGTTGAGTAGGCCATGCAGTTGCTAGTCCTGGATTAGCAATCATTACATTAACTGTTTGCGTTACAGGCTCACCTGCTTTTGGATTATCAACTTCTTCTCCCTTGTCATTCGTAATTTTATCTGGCTCAACAATACCTTTGCCATCGGCGTCTAGTAGCTGTTTTTCTTCTGTGACATTCACAGTCTCCATTACAGCTTTACCGTCTTCGTCTACAACACCTTTACCGTCAGCGTCAGTCTTCTGTTGTTCTTTTGTTTTAACTACTTCTGCTGATCCATAGAACAACTCTTTTAATTGCTCAACAGTTGTACAAGCAGCAATCTCTGCTTGACGTGTATTGCATGCTGTGCGTACTGCTGCACGATACGTGACCCAATCAGCAGGGACATCAGTTGACGTTTCTTTTGCTTTAATGACACGCCAATCACTTGTCGCAAGTGTTGAACTTGCAATATCATTTTGCTTCCCAGACCATAGTGTCTTTAGTCCAGTTTGTGTGTAACCCAGTTCTTTACCATTTTCATCTACAGCAGGCTCATCATTGAGTTGCTTAGGATTTGAAGGACCCCAATAGAACTGTTGGTCATAGCTTGGCTCATCACTTACTTCACTAATACCGATTGCTTGCTTCTCTGATAAGGAAGATAGTCGTAACCAATTAGCTGGATACTGAATTCCAGAAGCATCTGTAAATGCACGGTCGTAAGCTAGAGGTTTTCCGTTTAAGATAAGCATGACAATTTCTCTGATGTTACTATTTTAACGTTTTGAATTTAAGTAATTAGTTAGCGTGCGCGTGCAGTTTTGAAGGGGTTTTCAGCAAATGCGAGATATACATAAGTATCACCAGAATTGTTTGATCCACTACTAGTTGTTCTGATTTTAAATCCATTAGACAAGATATCAACATCCCAAACAGAATGTGTGCTTTCTACTTCACTAGTTTCAGCTACCAGTGTTGTGTTAGAAACATTAGATGGTGATCTTTTTGTATCTCTAATAGCCCAGTTACCAGTACCATTTTTCTTTTTTGTACATTATCCAGGCGGGTCTGAAGCCGGTGAACAAACATGGCCCGTTAGCATCTCCAGTGCCAATCCATGATCCGAACGAACTATACCCTTCAACAGGTGAGAAGCAATATGCGATAAACGGTTGACCACTACCATTTGTTTGATTAGATGTTCCTACCGAAAATACAGTACTAGTAGGATGTGTGTAATTCCAATATGCAATTGAAGCATCTTCTGCATCACTCACGTTTAACAAAAGTGCACCACCATTACCACTATATCTATGATATACAGCCCAGGAATTGGTTCCAGTTAAACTTTTAGTTATGACGACATCGGGGGCAGAATTCAAATTATGGCCGATTGTTGCATTAGAACCCGTACCGGTATAGGACACGATCGAAACACCGCTTGTAGCCGAAGCTCTTACAATTGAAAAAATACTGCCGTCATTATTAGGTGTTCCACCATCCGCTCTCCAATCATAGTCTGAGTAAGCAGGCCCGGACCAACTAGCACCACTAGGATAAGTAGCACTTGAATAGTGACCATCAGCCCCATTGGTAGCTGCTGCGTACCAGTTTGTAAACGTAGCATCGGAGGTATTTCTTATAAACACATATTGATCGCTAGTAGTCAGCGTATGACCAGTGGAAAGAGTTTGAGTACCACCTTGCTGTGTCCAGCTTGAGTTATTTGATGAAGTCCATACTTCAACAGTAGTAGAACCCGATGATTGACCGTAACTAACCGTCCCACCGCTAGCACTAGCAAATTTGACACCTATGTATTTAGTTGCACTACCTTGCCAAGTATCACCAACTGGGTTGGTAGCCGTTCCGGCGTCCCACGCCCAAGCTACGTATGTGCTACTCCCGTCATTAACAACGCTGCTAGTTCCGATGGAAAAACCGTCGCTTAGAAAAGCATTCAAATAACCAGGCTCAGTTCCTTCGCTTTGACTGTCGTTAGGGACAAGATTCTTAGTAGCTCCACGCACTGTATCCATCAACGAGTGATTGGCAGCACCGCTACGCTGCTTGATCCATGTCAAGTCAGGGCTGAAACCTAAGCCAGTGATGTCCCTTTGTGTATCATTGCCACTCCACAAAGTCGTATCAAAATACAGACTGCCATCCGCAATCGTTGGCTCAGGTAAGTTCGATGTGCATAAAGCCTTGAAACCAGTTGGTGCGGTGTAGGCGAAGGCACGTTGGCCGAAGTTAATTGAACCTCCTGAACCAGTTTGAATTGACAAACCAACCATCATTGTTCTTCCGGTACTTCCCGGCCCGGCATTTGTAACAACAGGATTAGTGCCACCAGCAGGATTACCACTAAGAACCCAAGTCCCGTTTTTGCCAAACCAGATACTTGTAGTGTCTCTGTCATAAGCCATATTTACAATGTCTCCTGAAGCCCATGTCACTCCTGTGCTTACCCCCCCGCTAGCTCCTGTGTAAACAGCTCCGTTGTCAGTTTGGAGCACCCACGCAGTAGGGTCACTTTCTAGGTATGAACCTAATCGCTGTGTTTTACTACCACATACGCCTATTTGTACATTATTGGCAAGGGTTAGTTCCCAGTACCATTTACCGGAGGTCATTCCGATAGTAGATAAAACTGATATCCAGCTGCCGCTGACAGTTGATTCTAGGTTGCCATTACTAAGCGTGACGTTTGCACTTTTTTCTAAAGGGTTCCACGTCGCATAATTGCCCACGACTTCGCCGCCCGCTCCAGTGTCACTTGCTGTGTCGCCGTTGGTTGGGGTGTCAACTAGGGAGTCAATGCTTGCAGGGTCTATTAATGCAGTTTTTTGCTTTACATAAGTACCGTTTCTATACCCTACATAGCCAAAATAGACTGTTCCGGTTGGCAGCAAAAAAGATGCTGCAGATGAAGAATTGCTGGGATCTCCATTACCAATCCAAGTGCTACTACCTGCTGCTCTTACCCATACTTTACGAGCAGTCATGTTAATAACAAACTCTGCAGTAGTGGCTGCGCCAGCGTTTGTATTGGCAGCAATTGCTGATAAATTAATTTGATCTTGAGCACTAGAAGTGCTGTTTACTGTCGCATAAGACCCATAAGTTCCTGCAGATTGATTACCCACACGCAGTCCCAAAGAGTTTCCCTGAAGCTCATTAGGTACTGTGGCGGTTGGATTTGTCGTGTCGCTAAAAAACCAACCTGCATATGTATCTTGAGAAGCAGCATATTGTTCTAAATAAAAATGATAAGTGCTGCTTCCGTTCAATGCTCCAGTAATAATGTGTGCATAGCTGCCAGCGTTGCCATATGTGCCTGTAAAATTGCTATCGCTAGCAGTCCAGCCTGAATCAATAGTGCTAAAGGCTTCACGGACAGGGCTAGCAAGTGAACCATCTGAAGCCGTTAAGTTATTAACAGTCCACGTATTGCTGTTGCCACTTGTGTCCGTACCAAGTGCAGCGTTTGAACTGTTGTCTTTGAAGTCAAGGTGGAAGCCATTTGTTCCGTATGTTCCGCTGTACGCCTTCGGCTGAAGTACACCGTTGGTATCAAATTCTGTAAATGATGTATAGTTAAGAGCCTGACCATCAATCATGTGAACGTCGGCTAGGTAATAATTACCATAATTTTGTGTTACTGGTTGTGCCTTGCCTATAGCGTGATCTACATTTGAATTGAAGAGAGTTTCAAGATTTTGAGAAGGATTAGTGTTAGTACTCCAAGCTGTTTCTCGCACCCCGTTAACATATAATTTAATTCGATCTTCAGCAGTAGATAGTGTTGTATCTACTGACCAAACGATGTGATACCAAGCTCCAAAATCCCTAAATACTCGTTGAGTAATTTTACGGAAATTCCACGATCCTGTAAATTGACCAAACTCTAAATATTGTAAATTGTTTATCCTGATCATGGTCTGAGTTTGAAATCCAGATACCATATGTCCAGCTATAACATTATCACCGCTTGGATTATCTGCTAACTTGATCCAAAAAGAAATTGTGTATGTTCTTCTATTTCCTGAAGATCCAAAATTTCTGTTTAAAAATGCTGAATCTCCCGAGTTAAACCTAAGACTACGTTCAATCTCGTAGTCAGCACCACCTTGTCCAGAGGCACCTGCGAGTATATTGCTTCCTACGAAACTCATGAGTAATTAAGGGTAGCGACTGCTTGAATTGATGTAGAGCTTCGAACGATGTAATCGATACGATCTACCTGATTGGCTCCGGTTGAAAGTGTAGGTGCGGTTCCGCCTGCCCAATCCCAATAGGATCCCCAACTTGCTGTACGACTTCCTGTTCCATCTTGTGTTACAAAGATTGAGCCTGATTGTCCAGCTGTAATATTTGTTGGATTAGCAATCGTCCGATTTCCAGCAATTACAACAACGTAGTTATTTGAGTCATTTAAGTCTGGAGTGATTGTTGCTCCATCTGTAAGTGTTGTAATCTCTGCACGTTGTCCTGCAGTCCAGGTGTTAGCTACTGATAGTGATACACCACCAGCAGGGCTACTCCATGACAAGGCACCACTACCATTGGTAGTCAGAAACTGATTATTAGTACCTGTGTTATTTGGAAGAGTTAGTGTATAACTTGCTGCTGCACTATGCGGCGGACCTTTGATCTTTACACCGTGTGAATTATTTTCGCAGTTAAGAGTGATTTGACCAGAGCCATTTGTTGCATCACCTTTGGCTACTATTTCTCCGTCGAAGTTTACATCTCCAGTAAACGTAGCTCCTGCAAGAAGTGCGTAATTACTAAGGCTTCCACCTGCTGTAATTGCCGATACCGTTAGTTCTACGTCACTTCCACTGTTGTCATAAACTAAGGTATCAACTTTAATTTTCCCGTAAGCCATAATTAAACACTAGGCATCTATTCTCTAAATCTATTGTAGTAGATATTTGTCTATGTATAAATTAACGAGCAAGCCCGCCATTGCTGGCGAACGGATTTTTTGCTACGGCATAATAAATATATGAACCGCCACCAGCATCTATATCACTGCCAATAGGCTGGAAGCCGTTAGATAGAAATCGAATATCGCCATTAGCATGAGTTTGTTCAGCACCGGATCCGTTAGCTTCCAACCAAGTTTCATTGGGATTAATAGGTCCTCGTTCGGAATCAAACATATACCAATGTCCTGCAGCATTAGTTTTTTTCAGAAGTACAAATCTGGGTGAAAATCCGGTAAATACGAACGGATCTGAGCCTGAGGAATATGAACCCATTGCACTGTAGCCCGCGACAGGTGCGAAGCAGTAGGCCACAACAGAGTCACCTGATTTGTTGCAAGCATTTCCACTTCCTAAAGTAAAAACCGAGCTGCCAGGAGCAGTGCCGTTTAAAAAATCATTACCGCTTGTCTTTGCATTGCTCACGTTTAAATATATGTATTCATTATTTGCAAGTGACGAATGCCAAACATGCCAATACTGCCCTGATTGGTCTCGTGACTTAACAATCAAAAACTCAACGGCAGCATTTAATCCGTGGCCTACTGAAGCGCCTGCAGTATTGTTTCCCGTGTAAGTAACAATCGAAAAGCCGCTTGCTGCTGATGCTCTTACTTGTGAAGCAATGCTGCCGTCGTTGTTAGTTACCGTCGATGTTCCGGCGTCCCACACCCAGTTTGCATACGTTCGTCCTGATGTGTTCATCGAGGAGTCTGAACCCATGTTATATCCATCAGAATTAAACTGAGTCAAGCCACTGTTAGAGCCTTCGGCACTAGTACTGTTTGACTTTAATTCATTAGTAGCGCCACGAACAATATCAAATAAATAGTGGTCGGTCGAGTGGCTTCTTGATTTTGCCCAAACAAAATCTGGGGAGAAGTTGAGTCCAGAAACAGTCTGTGTTGAGCTATTGCCTGAAACTAACTTCGTATCAAAATACTGACTGCCATCCGCAATCGTTGGTTCAGGTAAGTTTGCTGTGCATAAAGCCTTGTAGCCGCTTGGTGCGATATACGCGAAGGCACGTTGGCCGAAGTTACTAACAACTGTGCCCGTGTTGTACTGAGCAACGACTGCAGCAAATGTTCCAGAAAGGCCGGTATATGCAACACCTTGACTTACATTATTTTTGTAAAATGATAGGCTTCCATTGTCTGCATCATAGGCAATACCAATAACATCATTTAGCCCCCAAGTAGCACCGTATGCCACACTTGAACCATCGTTATATTTATTACCATTATACGCATTGTAGATGTACGCACCCGCAACGTCGCTTGGATCACCAGTAGTTGGTTGGTCCGCTAAGAAAATGCCAATCTGAATGTAATTGCTGCTACTAGTAACAGTTGGTGTAGCTTCCCAGTACCACTTACCACTAGAGACAGAAATAGTTGATCTATTTGCTTTCCAAGTGCCTGTTGAGTTTGCAGATTGAAGATTTCCATCTGACAGAGTTAGCTCTCCATCCAAAGGGTTCCACGTCGCATAATTGCCCACGACTTCGCCGCCCGCTCCAGTGTCTGTAGGGGTTGCCGCGTTGGTTGGGGTGTCAACTAAGGAGTCGTTATCTGGATCGCCGGGAATTGACGCCGCAAAGGCTGCGTAAATGTATTCCACGCCATTAGCATTTATTTGTCCATTATTCCCTGTAACAACAGCCCCTGTTGATGTAAAAGCAACTATTCTGCTCACACTGGCGTCTTTATCTGCTTCAGACGTGTCTGCGTTTAAATATTTATCAGGACGCTCATTATCAAATATTGCCCAATTATCAATTCCATCAGCACGTTTAATCATTAAGAACGCTGGCTTAAAGCCAAGGTTAAGAGTTACAGGGCTTGAAGAGCCTGAATACGATCCAAATTTCGAAAACCCTGCAATTTCAGACCAGCAATATGCAACGTAACTGCCACCGCTAGCGTTTGTTGTTGAGCTGTCATACAACTCAAATACAGAAGAGGTAGGAGTAGTTCCGTTAAAAGGTGCAGTCTGAGTGTAAGCACCATCAATTAAATTAAGATAAAGAACTTTATTCCAAGCTCCTAAACCACTGTGACCAACGGCCCAGTTAGTTGCAGCATCTTTGCGCTTGACAATTATCCAGGAAGGAGCTGTCGATAATCCATGCCCGACACTTGCACCCTGGGTAGCATTGCCGGTATAGCTAACAACGCTAAACCCATAATTAGCATTTGCCGAGACGGAACTTGTTATGCTGCCATCCGTATTTGATGCTGCCGCTCCACCAGCTTTCCAGCACCAAGCTACATAAGTGCGACCATTAGAATTAAAATCACCACTATTACCAAGCGCAAAGCCGGTAGAACTTGTTGCAGTAATACCGTTTGTGATACCCGTTGAATCAGCACGGGTTTGGTTTGGTTCAAGTACGTTTGTTAATCCACGAACTGAGTCAACCAATTTATGATCAACAGCGTTACTCCTTGTTTTGCACCAGATAAGATCTGGCTGGAAAGCTAATCCGCCAATTGACTGCGTTCCACCATTACCTGTATAAGTAACAGCATCAAAGTTTTGCTTAGCTGTTGGGTTGAGGTCAATGCCAGCACTTAAGTTATTCGGCGTCCAGTTGTTTCCTGTCCGCTCCGCAAATGCTGCGTAGATGTAGGTATCCCCGTTAGTGTTTAATCCAGAGTGTGTACCATTTACTGTAAAACCTGTGGCAGTTATATCAGTGTTGTAAGCACTGTTTGTTTTTTTCTGCATCAGTAGCATTTGGAAATAGCAGTTTATCCGCTGGATTAAATGGAGAGCGTGCTGTGTCAAATATACGCCAATCGCTTCCGTTCGAGACATTCTTAATCAGAATAAATCTGGGCTTGAATCCTGTCGTTACAACGACGCCCGCAGCACCTGTACCTGTGTACGATCCAAACTTAGAAAATCCGGCAACTTCAGACCAGCAATAAAACACAAGATTATCGCTTGATCCATTATTACTTCCCCCAATGTAATAAGTAGGAAAAACAGTTGAGGTAGGTGCTGTCGCTATTGATCCTCCAGCGCCAGTGGAAAGAGTTGCTTTTTGCATCACTGCTGTTAAGCCTAATGTATTCATTGTTGGCTAAGGCGCTATGCCAAACATGCCAGTTTGATGTACCGCTTTTAGACTTAGATATGATGAACGCAGGTGCCGCCCCAAGGCCGTGCCCAACTGTATCAAGCGAAGTTGGTTGCGACGAATAGCTGCCTGTATAAGTTCCAACTGAAAACCCGTAAGTAGTGTCTGCCGAGACAGAACTTGCAAGTGTTCCACTCGTATTTGACGACGCAGCGCCACCGGCCTTCCAGCACCAGGCCACGTAAGTCTTCCCAGATTGGTTTGCGCCAGCTCCAGACCCTAAGCCAAATCCGTTGCTACTGAATGAAGTCAAGCCAGCCGTGTCGGTATATTCTGCGCTGTTTGTGTTTGAGTTTAATTCTTTAGTAGCACCTCGCACTGAATCCCATAAGTAGTGGTAGTAAGTATGATCTCTGACCTTAATCCAAACAAAATCTGGCTGGAAAGCTAAATCTGAAATTGATCGTGCGCTTCCTGTACCGGAGTAGGTCACCACGTCCATCCCGCCTTTGGGATTTAGCGTGACTGTTTCTTTCTGATCGTATCCAAGAGCTTGAGTGGTGCTGTTGTCTGTAAACGGCAGGCGGAAGCCATTCGTTCCATACGTTCCAGCTCCGTCTACAAGGATTACACCGTCAACTCGTATTGCGTGAAATGATGCACCACTCGTGCTAGGTCGCTCGACTCTAATTGAAGTTAAAGTGCCGGAACCTGTAGCAATAGTATTCCATCCAGATGAAATTGATTGCAGTGAACCATTGTTATAACTAACTTCGTTCGCAGTGTTGTTTATATAAATTTCAACCTTACTGGTGTGAGCGATTCCTCCCGTTGGGGTAAAAGTAATATAGTTTGGATTTACACCCCCTACTTGTTGAACATAAGTAGCAGTACTGTTGTCAAATCCTTCTTGAACACCTTGAGCACCTACATAAAAATTACTTGTAGAGCTAACTAGGGAATCACTCCAAACAGTCCCATCATTAGGGCTAGTGATATTTACTTCCTTAGCTTGCCAGACCCCGTTAGCGTCAAACTCGCCAAAGTCAGTCGGCGCAAGCGCCTGCCCGTCAATGAAGTTGACCTCGGCTAGGCAAGCATCAAGGTATGGCGAGCCCACCGTGGCATAGCTACCAATTCGATGATCGTAAGTGTTGTTTATTGACCCTTCAGTGTTTTGGGGTATATCGGAGCCTGTCTGAGTAGTAGACTGGAGTGCTCCGTTTACATATATTTTTACCCTGTCAGACATCGAACCCTGAGTGGTGTTATATACTACTACAAAGTGATACCAAGCAGACGGATCTCTTAAATTGGCTTGTGTATAGACGTAGCAATCAGTTGGCCCTTCATACAAAAATAACCTTCCATTTGAGTCAAAATTAATTTCGGTTTGGCTGCTGCCTGACTTGGCGCTAAAAATTCGTTGGTTAGCAGCGCCGGAAACACTATTCTTAAACCAACCGCTCCAAGTCCACGTCTTGCGATTACCTGCAGCACTTGGGGTGAAATTAAGGTACGCAGAATCACCGCTATTAAATCTCAGCGAACGATCAATAGAGAAGTCACCTCCACCACTGGTTTGTCCTAACAGTAATGGAGCAGCAGATCCTGGAATCATGATACGTTCAGTAGTACTTGTGCAGTAATTCGAGTTGAAGAATCCACGAAATACACGATTACATCAGATGCACTCGCTGTTGTAGTAAGTGTGGGTGCAGTACCACCTGCAAATTTCCAATAACCTCCAAAGGCTAAAGTTCTACTTCCTGTACTGTCTTGACTAATTACAATTACACCTGATTGTCCAGCAGTTAAGTTCGTAGGATTAGCTAGTGTTCTATTGCCGCCCATCTCAAGTTTGTAGTTATTAGTAATCGCAAAGTCTGGGGTAACTGTTGCGCCGTCGGTTAACGTTGTAATCGTTCCTCGTTGTGCTGCAGTAAATGTTTGAGCAGCATTTGTAAAAGCAATAGAAGATGGAATAGTTGCTTGAGTAGAAACTAAAGCAGCACCTTCTTTAACGTATAGTTTGTCTTGATCAGTTGCATAACAGATTTCACCTTCTTGGATATCCGATACTGATCCGTTTAAATTGGCATATGTACCTCGCGCAATCCGCAGAGGAGTTCTATTAGTAGGTGTAGGCATTAGTCGAACGAACCTCCGTCATATGTTGTTGATGTTGATACAAGTGATGCACCACTATCAAAGTTGCCACCATCAGCAACAAGCACTGCTTTTGAATCAACGTACTGTTTTGTAGCAGCGTGCAAAATAGCTGTGGGATCTGCATTAAGGGTTAGAAACCCTGTCATTGTTCCACCAGTTGTTGGCAGACCTGTTGCACCCCCACCTGAACCCGACTTACCTGTAAGAGTTCTAAAGGTTGAAGTAGAAGGTACTGTTAGTACAACACCTGAGTTAATTGCTAGGTTCCCGACTGCACCTGTATTAGTGTTAGCAGCAATTACCTTATTGATAGTAAGTACTGTAGGTGTCTCTAGGAATTGACCTTCAGTTCCTACAGTTGATGTTCCAAGTGTCTTCCACTTTTCACCATCGTATGTATAGCGAATACCATTGCCAGCAACAAAAAGGTCACCTGCACTTGGATTATTCGGAAACTGAATAGCGGCCATTATTGCACTCCCTGCAGGTCGATGACTTCAACAATGTATCTTTAGTATATCGAAATTTACTACTCGACTTCTTCTTTAATCTCAGTTTGATTATCACCTTCTCCTGCAAACTCAAGAGTATCTATAAGGTTCTGTACGAGGTTTACACTAAATGCCAGAAGTGTATTATCACCACTGGCTCTCGCTGCACCAAATGAATTGATTGCAGATATTAAGTCTGTTTTTTTACAAGGCATTTATAATGTTCAGCTATAAAGATTCTACTGTATTTATTTTGATTAGACTGCAGCCACAGTAAGACTACCTGCGTTACTGACAGTAATCCGATAACGTGTGCTATCTGGTGATCTAATAATAATTCCAGCCCCATCTCCATTAATTTCAAGTTTGTCTCCTGGTGTAGCTGTGCCAATACCAAGATTTCCAGAAGTATCCCAGTTGGGGCCACCAGTACTGAGGTATCCAGGAGTTACTGATCCAGTAGGAATACCACCATTCCAACTTGGGTTTCCTTCTACCCATTGACTTGAATCTGTATCTACGTAATAGATGTATGTTCTGCCTTCATCCGAGTCATACCACTGATCACCTTCATTTGCTGAAGTAGGAGCAGACGTTCCAACGAAGGTTTGACGGCTACCAACTGTGATCCAGCTTCCATCAGCACGTAAGAACTTCTGTGTTCCTCCACCGGAGTATGGGACTAACCCATTGATCGTTGACGTAAACGTAGGAAGTGCTACCCCCGTACCAGTACTAGATGTAATTGTTGAGGTGCCAGTTGTAAAACCTAGATTAGTAGGCGTTCCTGGTGGTGATGCCCATGTGCCATCTGCTCTTAGATAATTAACAGATCCTCCACCTGATGGACCTGTCAAACCTGCGTCACTACTAGTAAACAATGGAATCGTGGCATCTGTACCAGTATCTGAAACTACTGTTCTTGTAGAGGTGTTGTATGTCAGATTTGTTGTTCCAGTAAATGTAGCACTGGTATTGATTGTCACATTAGCTGATCCATCAAAGCTTGCTGAACCAGTTAGATCTCCTGTAAGAGAAATTGTTCGTGCAGTCTCAAGTGTTGATGCTGTTGAGGCATTTCCAATTAATGATGCAGTGATATTACGTGCGGTGAAATCACCAGAACCATCACGAGCAACGATTGCACTTCCTGAGTTCAAATTTGTTGCTGTTGTTGCAGAGTTTGCGACTTTACCTGCTGCTGTAATTGTTGCTAAATATGTATCTACAATTTGTGTTCCTTGCCAGACGCCAGTTGAGATTGTCCCTACTCCAGTCAGACTAGAACCAGTGACGCCACCTCCTAAAGAAGAAGTATTTAATACTTCTGTGCCATTGATATAGAAAGCTTTTCCTGAAGCCAGGTTAAAGTGCTCACTAGATGTCCATGCATCTGTACTATTAATCCACGATAGAGACTTGTCTGTAGAACCTTTGAGTGTAATTCCACCTCCATCTGCTGTTGTATCTGTAGGAGAACTCACTACACCAAGCTGAATATTGCCATCTTTAATAGTGACAATGTTGGCATCTAGGGAAACAGTTGATCCAGTTACTGATAAGTTTCCAGCAACATTTACGTTGTTATCAAATGTTCCTATCCCAGTAACATCTAATGTGCCTGGCACATCAATATCTGATGACCATTCAACACCGTTGCCAGCAGCATTAGTTTGTAGTAATTGATATGAGTTGCCGTCTGCCAATTTGCTTACTGCAATTGCAGCTGAACCATTGATATCTGCATTCACAATACTGCCATCAACAATATTAGTTGAATTGACAGTTACGTTATTAGGCAGGGATCCTGCTGCAATGTCAGTCGTAGCTACTCCCCCAGCAATACCTGATGAGGTAATCGTTACACCTGAGGGCAATGCTCCGGTGCCTAGCTTGCTAAGTGCGATTGCGGCAGATGAATTGATATCAGCATCTACAATCGTTCCATCAACAATATTTGCACTGGCAACTGTAATACCTGACGGTAGAGCACCTGTTGCTAGCTTTGATAATCCAATGGCTGCACTGTTGCTTACATCTGAATCCTGAATAGTCCCATCAGCAATCATTGTGCTAGTAACTGTTCCTGAGTCACCAGTACTGATTAACGTGCCTGTTGTATCAGGAAGCGAAACTACTCTGTCAGCAGTTGGTTCGACTACTGTTAACCGAATCTCGTGAGCGTTTGCGTTTGCACCTTCAAATACAACTTTACCGTTGTTTAAATAAACATCTGATGAATTGAGATTGACACCTGCATTGAGGACGAGGTTACCCGTCATCGTATCGCCATTTGAATTCACATAACGATCATCTAGTGTCCCTGACTGGTGACTAAGATTAGACGGATCTGGAATTAAATTAGTATCAAATTTCTCTGTACTAGCATCAACCCATTGTGTTGTACTCCCATCGTTGTAGTAATAATAAAGTCGATTATCATCTGTATCGAAATATAGATTGCCTGCCACCAAACCTGACGGTGGAGTAGCCGCTGCCTGGATCGATGCTTCGTATCCTGTAAATGAGAGGTTATCTTTACCAGCAATTCGTACAATATTGCCATCACTATTCTTGATGAAGATCGCTGGATCTGTAGCGTTAAAGTTAACAGCAATTTCACCATCCAACATGTTGGGTGCAGTTGGCTGCTTTGCTGCACCGCTGTCTAAAACATTAGAGTGCTTTAATTGGATTTTCATCGATAAACGCCCTAGACTATCTTCTTGATATATCTATTTTAGCTTTTCTATTCTTTTGTTTCTTCATCAAACATTTGACTTAGATTTGCCTGTATTTGTTCCTTTAGTAGAGTACCCAGCAAGTGTTGATATGTCATCAGCAGTCGTGTGGTTTCTTTCAAGCTATGTTGTAATGATTTAATATCATTACATGATTCGATATCATCTGTTATTACACGCAGGCTGAGAACCTTTTCTAAAGGCAATTCATAGTCTCCTGGCTTAAACATAGACTATACCTATTTATATTCTTCTTCTTTAGATTAGCGTACTAAAGTTTTACTTGCTATCAAACACCATGTATGCAGTTTTTGTCGAATCTAGATTTAAACCTTTGGATAGTGAGAACACGATCTCTGAAATAGATATTCCTGTTCTTGTGTATGATTTATTAAAGTTGGCGTACGAATCTTGAATCTCTTTTTCTAATTTCTTTTTAAACTTTGCTCTTACATCTTCCGTCGGATATTTATTTGGTTCTTTCATCCTAATATCCTCATTAAACATTGAGGCAATTGTATGTTTGCACATTTTAAAACCTAATCGATGTGATTCTGATTCCCAGCTGCTCACCTTACCTGCAGCCTGCGTTTGACCTGATATTCCATAGTCATCTTGACCTTGTGCTGTAGGCATTGGATATCGCAACTGTCTATTAGTTTTACGTTTATCTGGGTCCTGACTTGACTGTGGCATCGACAATAATGATTGTGAGTGATTAGGACAGCTACAGGTAAATGAGTTCGTCGGTGTAAGGGGTGTTCCTAAATTAAATACTTCATCCATCCATGGATTGATGTCAGTATCAAGGTTTGTCCATTTCGTATCTGTGGTAAATGTTTTGGCAAAGCTATTATCTGAGAAAACTAGCACCGTTCCATCGTTTAGATCAGGATATAAATTAATCTCTGCTGAATAAGGTACTGCTTCAAAAATTAAGTTATTGTTTACGATATCAGCTTTGCGTATTACAAATGGAAGAAGTGAGTATGAAATATTCTGGACTTTAGGCGATATAAACTCTCCAGTAATATAGATACCTGGGAAATACTTCTGATAATCTGATTTCCTAAATGCGTACGAACCTCTTACGTTATATGTAGCGTTGCTTGTTGTAAATATTGTAGGCAGTGTTGTTAGGTCCAGCATTGCTGGTGGTAGCTCGTTGACGCCTTGATCAAGAGCTACAAGTGACTGTGCTGTTTCTTGTTCTTCTATAGACAGCTCAAAGAAGTAATCATCATCTACATAGATTGCTGAATCAAGATTAGAGATTGCTTTTTCTATAAAGAAATTAGTTACATATGTAATTTTTCCATCAAGAAGGCTAGGATTGTTTAATATGTCCAGAGTTCCTACTTGTTTTGTCTGAGAATTAATGCCTTGGTTAGGAACAAATGTTCCTGAATTTTGTGTGACTGCTACATCGCTTACAGGTATGCTAACAGTAACGGTAGTTAGATTTTGCTTCAGATTAATTGCAGTTGCTAGTTCTTTAGTTAATGTTTTGCCCTTAAATATACTTGGCAAGCCATCTGCTGTTAATACATTTTTAAGCGTAGCCTCTGTTCTCCCATAAGTCGTCATAGGGCCATCTGCAATTCTATCTCCAATTAGTTGTGGCAAAAGAAGTTTATTTGTTGAGTCAGGATTTATAGTGACATGTATTTCGTTATTCTCTTTATTTGTTGGATACAGTATCTCATTATTTTTGACGGTTGTAATTGATCCCAGATTTTTGTACTCCTGCACTTTTTTAATTACATAGTATGTATTAGTATCTGCATTTGCAGTCGGATATTCGTATCCAGTATATGTATTATCGATTTCATATCCTTTCCCCTTGAATAAGGTTGAGGTTATAAGTGCTTTTTTAAATGGTTGATTGCCCGTTGCTCTAGGAAGGCCCGGATCATATGTATAGTCTTTAACTTTTAAATCGGCCCATCCAGCGTTGCTATATATTTCAAACCCTTTTCTCCACTTTACCCAGTCACTATCTAAGTTCCATTTTTCAATTACAGAGCGTACTACTATAGATCCAAACTGACGATCTCCTGGATAATATCCAGCAGCTCCAGTGCCCGTACCTACATCTAATCTTCCAAAACCATTAAATCCAGTATTAAATGCAAATGAGTCTGCCCCACCAAAAGGGTTTTGGTTCCTAGGCATCAATAGAATCCGCCGTGAACCCCAAGCAATGGTGCGGCTGTAGCTGTGTCGTTAGCACTCTGTTTCTTGACTGCTGCCCACAGCGCCTTGCCCTTAGGAATGTATAGAGCTTGGAACTGTGTACCAATAACAAGACTTGAGTCCGTTGAACCTACACCTGGTACAGGGTTGAGTACAAACGGCATGCCTCCATACACAGTCTTAGAACCTTCAGTTGTTGCTCCGTTGAAGGTTCCTAGAAAGACTGCCTGAGATGGAATCAGGATATCTTTCACTGTTGCCAGATACATGTTGACTGTATATGCAGTACTGGTCTGTCTTGCCAGGGTATAGATCTCGCCAATGATGGCCCCATCATTTGTCGTGCAATCAACAATGAGCTTTGCACCGTTTGAACCACCAATGGTGATAACAGATGTTTGTTCAACAGTTGCACCAGCAAGGTCAACAATGTTGTGCAGTACGTTATCAACAAGAAGTGGTTGCTTATTAGTAGAAGTTGAAGCCATTATGCTTTACCTTTGTTTTTCTTGGGGATAGTTGTTTTTGTGCTACCAGGCACCATTGCCATTGGATCAGGCATCATTGCTGGTTGACCGGTTAGACCCATTGCACTCTGTGGCTTATCCATCATTGATGGATGTGAGTTGATGCCTACGGTGGCCATGTAATCAGCTGGTGCTTGCAATGTATTCACTGCACCAAATGGAGTGTTTCCTTGATAACCCTTACCCAGTGGCATTGACGTAGGTACTTGTGATCGTGGCACCATGGTTGGATCAACCGCTCCAAGCTGTGTGGCATTGACCAGACCTTTGTCCTGGTAAGGGAACTTATTGATAGTCATGCCATCAGGACCTTGTGGCATAGCACTAAGTTGTGGTCCAAAGTTCAGAACATTGTCTGGGTTGTTCATCTGAGTTGTTGGATCACCAGGCGTCAACGACATATTGACTGAGATCTTTTCCCGATTTGGATCAAGGTTGATCGAGTTCTGTTGTGTCTTACTTCTTGCCATTATCAAATCCTCGTTGTTTGTTGACGATCGTTGTTGCCATCGTCTGAATTACCAACAGCATTCCGATACATAGCAAGCTTCCTATCTAGAGCATCTGAAGCCATATCAGTTTGTTGTGCTTCAGGTTCAGGTTTTTCAAACTTTTCATCAGGCTGTGGCTCACCTGTTGTCATAGGTGGCTGTACCCCTCCAACATATGGATTACCATCTGCTTGAGCTTGTGCTTGCTTAAGCCTCATCTGATAGTCAGCTTCCTGACTATTCATGGTAATTTTAGGAGCACCGTGACTATTTACGGCATGCATAATTTTATTGTTTGAATCCTAGATCTATTCTACACTTAACACCAACTTGTGCTGAGCATCATACGCGTTCCAACTGCAGTATCCGCTGGACCTGGCACTGCCATAATAAATTCTGCACCAGCTCGTTCAAATGCATATCGACGTACTTCAGGTCGTCTGTAGTTAGGTACATACAAGCTTTCAGCTAGTCGATCAATTTCTCGTAAATAGATCTCACGGAAATAGTCGTCACCTTTTAATGGATCAGATGTTTGGATCGTACGCTCAACGTCTCCAGAAATAATCTCTTGCCTTGACGGGTTAAGCGTCCGGCTTCCACCTGCATCAAAGTAGTCATCTGGGATAGCAGCACTGGCACGCCATGCAATATCGCAACGTTTGATGTGATAAACGATTTGCTCATACCAGTAGTTATCTGGGATAAGAGCCATGGCCTCTTCTAGTCGTGACCTATCACCCGCTGGAATCTGAGCACCAGCATTGAATCCAAGGTGAAATCTAGTTTTTGACTTTAGATAATCGTCTAGTTCCATTACGCAGCTCCAGTGATATTGCTGTAGGTGTCTGCAAGTACGGACTGCAGTTGCTGAGTTTCAGAAGGTGAAAGCGCCCCTTCTGTCTGTAGCTTTGCTAGCAACACGGCTGCAGGAGAATTTTGCATTGCTGCTTGCTGCGCTCCTGCACCTAATGCTCCACCCAGAATTGCTCCAACTAAACCACCAGCAAAACGTGGGCCAGGCTTTACAGCTTTACGCATACTGTCCATAGGACCAGATACCAGCTCCTTGCCCTTCATCAAACGATCTTTTAATTGACCAAGTCCATAAGGAACAGCACCAGCTGTAGCTCCTGCTAAGGCACCTGCTCCGCTACCTAGTAGAGCAGCGGTACCCGTACTCATTTGATTCTGCTGATCTTGCTGCGCTTTAGCTAGTAACGCTTCTTCAATACTAATAGCCATTACTACACTTCTACGTTGATATAACTAGTTTAACTAATAAAGATTAAGTCTTCTTCAATCAACTGATCCCAATTAACACGAGGAATGTTCTCCAACTGTTTGAGGTTTGCAAAACGCTCACCACTCAAGGACATCCGTAGCTCAACAATCTTTTTAGCTGTGGCAAAGCCAACACCAGGCAAACGTTTAGCGATTTGTTCAGCCTGTGCAGCATTCAAGTTCAATCGCATATCTTCGATTGGAACAATGGGATCGGGCAAAGGCTCTTCAGGAATTGCTTCATCCATCTGTGCAATCTTTACCATCCTTCCTTTGTCACGGTCATATGGCACCAACTGATCCAATGTCATAAAAGTAACGTTACCTCCCGCATCTTTTACCATCGCAAATTCTTTGTCGTGAGTACTAATAAACTCAACCAACTTTCCTGTCTTACTGTCTTGAAATAATTTTTGGTCAGACATATTTTTTGGGGTATTCCTTTTCATATTATAGGCACAAAAAAAGCGCCTCATAGGAGACGCTCTTGTTATCTGATATTGATTATCAGGTGCCTTGACCAGCTTCAATTCCGTAAGGAATGTGAGCGTCGCTTGCATCAGGAGCAGGGGCGGGACGGTAGTAGCAGATCTCAACCAAGATGGCAGAGGGGCTCTTACGGTCAGCACCAGCGGAAGGGTTCTGCTCAGCAGTGCTGTTGGCAGAAGTGATGACTTGAACAGCGGTATCAGCAGAAGTGCTAATAGCGGTTCCGTTGACAATGCCCAACATTGCGGAGGCAGCGCCATCAGCAGGGAAGAACTTGTCAGCACCAGCAGTCAGCGTTACTTCACTACCAGTGTCGCCAGGAGCGTTACCGCCAAGAGCAACGATCTTGATGGTGTCACCAGAAGCATTTGACTTAACGCCAGGTGCATTCAAAGCGGTGCGATAAACAACGGAATTCTTAGGAATCACGAATGCTTTATCGGTACGTGGCTTGTCATCCTGACGAAGATCAGGGGACAGAACCTTCAGGTTGTAGGTGCCAGCAGCCAGAACGCCACCGGAAAGAGTTCCAGCGTTATCGGGATCTAGAACGAGAGCACCGACGATGCGGTAGAACTCAACACCTGGGAGAGCCTCAACACCCTGTTCGCGATATGCGTTCAGGTGGGCTACATAATTACCGGGAAAAATTACGGACATAGTTAGTTAGCTCCTATCAATAAACGAAAGAGTAACCAACCGTAATGAAATCGCGGTTAAGCGTTTCAAAACCGGCAAACAGCGACCAGATCATGATGATGAAACGGCTGAAGTCGTCGTTGTTGTTCAACAGAATCTGAGCGTTGTTACCACCAATACCCACGCCAACAGCCTGAGGGCCGAAGAAGACAAGTTGTGATGCTGTGTAATCAGCAGCACCTGCAGCTTCGTCAGTCACAATCAAGTTGTAAGTGGTTTCGGGCAGGTTGGTGGACTCAAACCAACGGACACCCTCAAAGAGGAAGCCAGTAGGCATAACGGGTTGACCGGCAACAAAGCCAGCTTGGCCGTAAGCAGGACCCATGCCTTGGTAGAAGTTGGCATTAGGTGCTTCACCAGGGTTCATAGGATTAACAATCCCTTGACCTGGATAACGAGCGATCTCGCGGAAGTCTGCGTTCTGACGCAGATGCATCATTGCGGTTGGATCGACGATGCAACGGTAGTAACCATCAGCGAAGGTAGGAACGTTGCGCTTACGCATGTCCTTGACCACTTCGAGGAGGTCAGTCTTGACATCGAATTTGGCGGACTCACCAGCGGCGTACGTCACACCCAAGGTTCCACCAGCGCCACCTTTAGGCTTACCGCCTGGCAGGTAGTAACCACCTTGATCTTTGCTGGCTTGACCAGCAGCTTCTGCCTTCAGCAGTTCGTTTGCGAAGACACGATCACGCCAACGACGATAGTCATCCAGCAAGGTCAAAGAACCGATGCTTTGGTGGAAGACGTTCAGGTTGCCGGTATCAAGCAGCAGACGCTGAGCAGTGATGAGGGTTTCACGAGCCACCTTGAAAGTAGAAGGCTGTGAAGCATCGCGGGAATCAGCAGGGCCGGTGTACTCACGAAGAGTAACGAGCACTTTGTCCTTAACGATGTTGCGTGCGGAGGCGGATCCAAGTGTTTGATCGGCAGTCCGCTCACGGGACTCCTTAGTGCCAGGCTTGCCCCAGAAGCGATACCGGTCTAACTGAACAGTTTGACCAGGTTGCTTGGAGAAGTCATGAACAACTACTGGCTCAACTGCCATCTCAATGATGTAGGCAGGATGAGGACGGTAAAGTTCTGCACCAAGAAGCTTCGGAAAATCATTATCAATCCACATAGGATCGTAACTCCGTAAGCTAAAAAAAGTTATAAGTGACTTCGACTTAGTCACATATAACGATAGTACTAGTTATTGCTATACTTTTTAATATATACCCCAATATTTTGTGGTTATGGAATTTATAGATGATAAAATTTGGAAACCTATTCATACCCTTCCTGGTTACGAATGCTGCATTGAGTACTACATCAACTCCAATGGAGATATCAAAAGCACTAAGGGTAGATCTGAAAAGCTTTTAAAGCAACGTAAAAATAAGAATGGGTATATGCAAGTCAATTTGACGCAACGTATTGGTAGGAAACGTACAGTTACTGTCACCGTTCATAAGCTTGTAGCACTTGCTTTTTTTAAAGCCACCATTGACAATGCCTGGGAGGACTAAGGCATGTAGTCGAGTAGCTCATGTAGATGGTCATAAATACAATAACTCTGCTTCAAATCTTAAATGGACTAAAATAGAAGAAAGTTGTAATAGCAAAAATGGCTGATAGTCTTATTCTTTCCGGTGTGAAAGGTGTTTCTAAGCACACTGGCAAAGAACTGTTGCTTACTCGCCCCAAGCGTGGTGGCGACACACATAAAATTAAAGAATGGTGGCATGGAACCAATGGTGCACAGTACGTAGATTGCACAATCTTTGACGTGACTGCTGATGGTCAGAAGGCCAAGTTGGCAGTGGCATCAACCAACGGATCATTCCTAAGAATTGACCACGACGGAAAACTCAATTTCGATTTCTTTGGTGCACGTAGCGTTTCTCGTGCAGCGTTGTTTAATCAAGAACTTAAGTTGATTGAGCACTATGTCTTGCCTGCTATGAGCAAAGGCAAAGTTATGACCGTTAAGCCCCACGGCTCTGAAGATAAGCCTTCATTTGAAGTCAAAGCTCCTGAAAAACCTTTGGCACCTAAGCCTGTAAAAAAATCTCAGAAGAAAACTATTAAGGCAGTAGTCAAAGACGAAGACTAGAAGCTTGGACGATCTGAAACTCTCATGATGTAGCTCTTGTCTGTGATTGATTCAAGGGCTTTATATTCATTACCAATATCAATTTGAATGTTGTAAGGCAGCCGTCTCGTATTTCTGGCGTGAATGCCTACATAAAAGAAGTCACGTGGTTTGATATACATCGTGTCATACGGATGCTCTTCATGTTCACTAGTGTACAACCGTACATCTAAATTAGTATCGTTATACATATTTGATGTTTTAAGATTTCTTAGATCTACGCTTAAATATGCATCTAGTCCAATTGCAGGTAGTGTCAAAGGGGGAGTGGCAGCAGAGTTATAACCTGTGTCATTTTCTGCTCCTGTTTGATCTAAGTTGCCACCTGTAAAATCTGTATCAGCTTCCTGCTCAGTAAAATTAATATCTGCTTTGATATAACCTGGCTCCATATATTCTTTAAGAACAATGTCACCAATGATATTTAGCTTGACCTTGATAAAGTGGTTCTCTACACCGAATAAACCTACTGCATCTGAATACTCAAGTGAGAAGGGTACGACGTTTACTTCAGCAGTCTCTGCTTTTGAAATACTTCCACCAGTCGCATAATTAAGAGTTTTACTCGACGAGTAACGATCTGGATTAGTGTTGTCACTAGCAGAATATGTTTGGTTAGATCTTAATAGTTCTGTAGTGACATCCATGTCTGCACTTATTCAATATCTCTATTGTATTAAAGATACTCGCTTACAATATTCGATTGCTCTCGTAAATTCTTAAGTGCTTTATTTTCTAAGGTTCTTACTCGATCTCTACTCATGTTTAGCATTTGACCAATTGCTGTCATAGACATTGGCTCAAGAATTTCTTCTCCAATGCCGTATCGCATACTAATTACAGCAGCTTGCATTTCAGGCAGATCCTGGATCAACTCACGAATGTCTTCTTTAATGAACTGTTGTTCTAGCAGCATCTCAGGTAACTGTGTCTTGTCTTCTAGCAGATCGATTAGTGCGGTGTCTCGGTTCTCTCCAATCTTGATTTCTAGAGATGTAGGTTGACGTGCTTTGCACATCAGATCTTTGATGTCATCAACAGACAGGTTTAAGTATTCCGATAGCTCAAAGACATTTGGCAGTTGACCATTAATTTGACTTAACTCACGCTGGGCTTTCTTAAGTTTGTTGAGGTTCTCAGTAACGTGGATTGGTAGACGGATCGCCCTCGATTTCTCAGCGATAGCGCGAGTGATCCCTTGGCGGATCCACCAGTAGGCGTAAGTAGAAAACTTGTAACCACGACCAGGATCAAACTTCTCCACGCCGCGTACCAAGCCAATGGTGCCTTCCTGGATGATATCCAGTAGATCCATGTTGCGCTTGGTGTACTTCTTGGCGACTGAGACAACAAGCCTAAGATTGGCAGTAACCATTTTGTCTTTTGCTTTTTCACCAGCACGGATCTCCTTGCGTAGTTCTTTTGCTGTTAACCCCAGTGCTTTTGCAAGGTCTTCTTTAGTAACTTCTCCAAGCAACTCCTCACAGGCTTTGATTTCCATGAGACGTTGAACATTTCTACCTAGCAAAATCTCTTCATCATGTTGAAGTAGAGGAATACGTCCAATGTCACGAAGATATGCCCGGACTGAATCTCCTGTACTCTTTGCTGATGCCATATTTGCTTTTTGCTTATATTTAATTCTATCAGTCTAAATGTTATTTATCAACTATAGATGCCAGCAAATCGAATACTTTCTCCTGGGTTATCTCCTGACTCTAGGGACTCTACTGCCATTGCTTGTGCAGCATGTTCGTTATATCCTTTCTCTTTGTAGTTAGAAAGATTACGCTCGTATTGCTCGATTGAGCTTTCAAAGTCTTCGCCGTGGTGAATCATTTCGGCTGTCATTTGATTTGCAGCCTGATCTTCTACACCATCAGATTTTAGATGTTTCCATATTGCCTGAAAAATTTCAGGGTCATTAGCGTAATCACCAGCCTTTCTAGTATTCACTTGGCAACATCAATAACCTTTATTTATTCTATCAATACTTCTAATTAAGCCATCATTCCTTTCAGACGACTTTGCTCACCAAGAGAGCGACTAATTGCACCAACAACATTTGGATCAGCCATCTGTCCCATCATGCTGTCACCACCTTTCGCAGCCATGATTGCCATTGCAACATGACCAGATTTCTGTTGGTTAGCCATTTGTGCAGCACTCAGACCAGCAACACGCTGAGCGCCTTCCATAGCTACACGACCTTGAGTTTCATTAGTAATTTCCTGTTGTCCGGCATTACTTGCTAGTTGCTGCATCTGCATCTTTTGCTGATAACCAGCAGCGTCCATATCGTTGGAGTACATCATTTCTACAATTAGCTTAATTCTGTTATCTATATTGTACGTAAATTAAATACGTCCTTGTTCAGGACCATCTACGTAATCACCTGCTGCCAATAGAGCAGCGAGGCCACCAGCTCCTGCTAGCACCTCACCTGCCATTCGCTTTTGGTTTTCTTGTTTGAGGGCGTAGTTGCCGCCCTCTTTTAGCAACTCTTTTACAAAAGTATCAAGGTTTTGATTTTCTGGACGTGAAGCAATTTCACGCGCCATTGCTACATCCTCTGACGTAGGCTTACGACCTAAGATTTTTTCTAAAACCTGTGGTGTGAGATCTCTGTCATGGAATACATATTCCAAGTCAGGATTAGAAGGCAACGACCCCGAAGAGCCGATGCCTAGTTCTCTCGCTCGTCTGCCAGAGTTGTAGTAACCCATCACATGTCTTGAATAAGGGCCTTAGCTTGCAGGGCACCTTGAGGAGCCTGTGAGAGGTAACGCCATGCGTTCTCAGGGGAGCTGTCCATCATTTCGCTGAAGGAGCCCCAGAAGTCATTTGCCTGGTTGACCTGACGGCCAGGGGTAGGCATATCCATTTGTGGGCGTTGGAAGTTCTGTGGAACTTGTCCTTGCTCTTGAGCTTGGATCTCAGCTTCGAACTGAGCACGGGCTTCTGTCTGCTGACGGACTTGAGTCTCATCAGGAGTTTCCGTTGGATAAGGACCTTCAGGACCGAAGAACTCATTGACGTAGTCAGCCAACACATCAGGGTTGGTGAGCATCAGGTTCATTGCACCGTTCTCTTCAGAAGATGCTTCGAATGCACTGAGGACATTGTTGCCGCGTTGGACTTGCTCGATCAGAGCATCTTCAACTGCACAGGCATAGGTGTTCAGGAGAGCAGGGGCTTCAGCACCAAAGTGCTCAAGAACCTCAAGACTTTCTCCGCTGATTCCGCTTAGGTACTGATCCTGAGCCTGACTTGCTCCGTGCTGCACCGCTTGCTGCACCAGGTTGCTGACGTCGGATTCCGTATAGCTCTGGGTTGAAACTTGGGGCTGCGAAATCTGCTGAACCTGTGGGGCCATTGAAGCCCAACTGGGTTGAGTAGTTGCCTGAGGCGTCGGTGTTGTCTGGTATGCCGAGGGTGAAACCTGGGCCTGGGAGGGGCTGGACGTATTCAGGCTTGCGCTGAGCGCCTGGAACGCCTGCTGCCATGGATTGCCCTGAGTTGGAGCCGAAGGCTGCGGGGCCTGGGCCGATGCCTGGTAAACCGGTGCCTGCGGTGCCACTGGTTGCCCCATTGATACCTGGGAGGTTGGGGACTGGTTCGTCGCGTACTGGCTCGCCGCGCTGGGCACGTAATTGGTCGGCGCTGCTGAGCTCGTCGGGGATACTGCTTGTGCTTGCTGGCTTGTAACTTCCACTGTAACTTAACTCCTTACGTAAGAATTCTAAAGATCGATATAAGAACCCTGTCATGTCAAGGTTCGGGTCAGAAGCCAAAGGCATGTCTGGCATCTGTGGATGAGGCAATTGATAGAACTGCCCAAGTAGACTGATAAAACTATTGATACTACTTTGTGTTTGCTGGACCATTCTGAAGGGGAAGCCACTTAACATTGCAGCTCGCTCTTCATCTGTTTTTCCAGGGAATAAGTATTTGAGAGCCTCAATAGAATCAACTCCCAATTCCTGAAGGTTACGTACGACGATGCTGTTATTGAGCAGATCTTCAGTACTTTCTTCAAAAACTTCTCCCATCCAACGCCAACTGACTTTGGTTGCCCCATCAGGGACAAGGCCAGTTACACCAGGGGGTATCTCACCTGCGTCTAGTTTAGCACGCATCTCTTTATTACGTTTTTCAAGGAACTTCTGATATTCCTTCTGATACTTACCGTTGGCTTTGTTGTACTCATTCTCATCTTCAAAATCTTCTGGCAATGGAAGCTCCGGTTCTGCTAAGCCAATAGCTTGTGCAAACGATTCGTTGAAGTTACGCTCTTCTGCGTAAATCATCATAGAGAACAGAGAACATAGGCCATATGTGAATAGTGCTCTTGCTTTTTTCTCAGCTGTAGCAGCTACTCGTCCATATAGCGTCTTGATTTCGTATGCTGTAGCAGCGGTGTTGATATCAATGTCGTCAACGCCACCAAGTGCAAGGCGGATCTCTGATCGGTACTGTTTAACGTATAAATTCTGATCACCTGAAACACTATCAGGTGTCATATATCCAACACGGTCAGTTGGTTCCAGGTTGGCAATAACTCGTGGAACTTTAATCTGTCCATCTAGAGTTCCTGCTCCAAATGGTTGACTTACACGTGTACTTGCTCTTCCGGTACCACCAATCGGAGCAAATCCTGCTTGAGAACTAATCGTAGGACGGAAACTGTTGTCATCTCCACTATCAAGGATGTCATGACGTGGACGACTTGAGATAAGTGTTGGATTACCGAAGAACTTCATGTTCTTGCGGATATTCCGAACTAATTCATCGTGATACAGGATCTGATGTGCCAACCAATCGAATTCTCCATTACCTGTTGCTTCTCCAGTGCAGTCCATGTGATTAAACACTTCGACTGCAGGAATAAATCCAAGACTGTTGGTTAGGATCTCAGTCTGACCAGGCATCTTGAAGGGCATTGCACCCATCTGATTTGAGAACTCAATTTTCTCGTCTGAAATAGTTTGTTCAATACGATCTTTGTAGACCTTTAGCTGAATCCACTTCTTTTTACCATTTGAGCCATTAGCACCTGGCAGGTTGTCTGCCAAACCAATGGTCTGTTGGACATTGAAGGAATAAATAAGGACTAATGACTCAAGATCGCCAGCTTGATCCCGATATGCCCGATAACTGTCCTTAGGGAAGTACAGGATCTGGTAACTCTGGCCTGCAGGTCTGAAATAAAAGAGACCTTGTCCATCACAAAGGAAGTAATCGACAATACTTTCAAATTTCATCTCCAACATGTTCTCTTCGCAGAGCTTTGCTAGAAACTCACGTCGCTTACCAAAAGAATCCTGTTCTGAGTAGAATTCAATTCCTCTGCGAAGCATGAAGGTTCTCATCTGCGCAAGATGAGAGGACACAATCATTGTGTCTACAGATAAGTCGCCACGCCTTTCTTTTGCTGCTAATAGTATTTGTTGAAATTCGCTGTTAATTGAATTCATTGACATATTTCATGCTGTTCTATAGTTCAATACTACTTGATTTTTTTCAATGCGTTCTCATAAATATTTTTAGCATCGGACTCAATGGGATCTGGCTTCTCAGGATTTTTATAGGTAAATCCAAATGGGTTTGTTCCGCCAAAAAGATTCTGCTGCATTTTGTCAGCGCGGTCCCTTGATTCCTTAATTGAATTGTTCAGACCTTTCTCACGCTTTTCTGCACCAAAGCGGTCATTTGCACTGTAATCTTTGTCGTCATTAAAATCAAAATCGTTACGCATTGAACGTTGATTCAAGCGGTTGGAATCGATGTACATATCCATGAAGCGTGCAGCAGCAGCAGGGCTATCATCAGCACCACCGTATTTACCACCACCACCATCAGCACCGTAGCTACGGACAGAGTTATCATTTAGTGTCTTGGTGTTGTCAACAGAGTAATCGTAGTTCTGTGTTTGTCTGATTGAATTATCTTGATTTACTTGATTGCTGTCTCCAGCAATACTAATGGGATTTGCTTGTGAAATTGGAGATGCAATTGAATTATCACCTGCAGTTGCATTCCCGGCTGAAGAACCTCTGGAGTTACCATCGCTACCAGTTTCGTCGTTATTATTATTGCCCATTAATTGGTTATAACGACGCATATCATCCTTACCGAAAGTGCCCCCTTGATATGCTTGCGACACCTTCTTTTCATCTAAGCCATCAATACTTGTAATTCCATCTCCATATTTAATACCCTCTAAACGCTCGGCACGCGCGTCATCATCTTCAAGAAATTTTTCTCTTGCTTCAGCATTTCTCTGCGCTTGGCTTAACTTATCGCCAGCCATACGTTTTTTAGCCATCTTACTATCTATAAATTAAAGCTGTCACTATTGTAGTCCATCTGTAAACTTCCTCTTCTAAGTAGACCACCCATAGTTAGTACCATTGAATCTACAGCGTCGTCATGTGGTGAATGTCCAAAGTTTAGAAGCTCTTCTTCAAGCACATCCCACTTACGCCACTTATTCCAAACAACTTTTTTGTGCTCATATAAACCAAGGACACCGCGAAGCCTTGCAAGTTTGTCCCCTTTAAATCCTTTGACTGGTGATACAGATAGGTTATATAACGCACGCTGCTCAAGAATTATTCTTTTAAAGTCACCCTCAAATGAGTTTTGATAAGCAACGGCTTCAGGCCATATTATGCACGGCGACATTGTTGGAAAGAATTGACCTTCGTCATTCTCAAGAACAATATTCCAATCAGCAAGCATTTGGCAGAGCAGATCCATCTTATCGAGATTGCCCATCGTGCGAGCACGCCGTTGATCGATCATGTAAATTCTGCCTTCTTTAATCCCGCCGAGAGTCATGACAGTCCAGTCATTCTTCTCTTTCAATCCTGCACTAAGGTCAATACCTACGCCAAGACAGTCGTAGTCCTCAGGTACTTCTCCTTTGATAATCAGCTCAGGGGATAATCCAACGTCAGTAGACTTCACTGCTGCATTCAAATACTGATATGCAAACGCAACACGATCTTCCATCTTGCGTTCATTTAGATATTTCATCGACCAAAACTCTGGCCAGTATGAACGCTGCTTACCGTCTGAATCAGTTATGACTGCCTGCTGAACAATCTGTTTCCACTTGTTCTTTGGAACGAATAGCGTGGCGTGAATGTCGTCAAAGTGGAAGCGGGTTCCCAAACAGATAGCCCGTGCACCTTGGAACATCGTTGGTGCGATAACGTTAGACCACGTCTGCTCCATCTCACGGCGAATGTCTGGGTTGTTGATCGAAGCGGCAGATTTGATAGGGTCATCAATAAGCACCAACTGCGATCGTTTAGAGGTGATTGCACCTTTGAGACCACCACACGCAATTGTGAAAGCTTCCTCACCTGCTGTATCAATACCTGCAAACTCATAATCAATAGACCAGTATTCATCCGAACGTTTTATTTTTGAGAGTCTGACCATTGGAAAGATCTCTCGATATTTAGCACTTGTTAGTATCCCTTTGATTGTTGCTGACTTGGCTCGACTGATGTCCACCATGTAAGCGATGTAGAGAATACGCAGCATTTGTTTAGCAGCTGCATGTCGTCCAATCATCCAGGCTGCAAACAAACCAAGGACAGTACTTTTAGCAGAACCACGTGGTGCAAGGATCGAGGTGTTAGGTCCACCAATTCCTATTAAGCACTCACTATCTTCTCCAGTACATAACTCTGCATGCCACTCCAACATATGTTTTGCAGGAGGTTTACCCATGAACTTACAGAAGTCCTGAAAATTATCTCTTGCTTTTAATACGTCTTCACTTGGTGGTTTGACAGTTACCTTTGTAGCTGTCATCAGTGCTATTCGTCTGTACGCTAATGACGCGCTAGGTATTGCCATAAGTTAGCCTTTCCTAAAGTCTAACTAATAATTACCTTCTTGATAGTCCGTAAGCTTTAGCTGAACGCTCAGCAGCTTTATCCTTCATTCGACTAATTGCTCTGCTCCTAGCTTCTCTTGCTTTACTTTCTGCAAATGATAATCCCATATCTCGTAGGTAGATAGCAGCTTCTTCAGCACGTACTCCTGATCCAGAACTACCATCAGGCATTTTAGGAAGGGCTTTTGGTAATGTCCCTTGCAACCTAAGACCTGAAGCTTTTGCGTCTTCAATTGCAGGTAGCTCTCTAAGTTCGGGTGCAGGAGGTTGATAGCTCATTAGCCAAGTTCACTGTAGATCTTGGCAAACACTGCATTGATTGCATTATCAATAGGTTCTGCCAGATGTGGATCATCTTTGAAGATAGAAGTCATCTCACGCATCACACGATCTGCACCAGCAAGGATTAGTCCACGTTTATCGGTTGTCCGATTCATGCGATCAGACGTTTCAATGTGCGACCGAAGTTCCTTTTCAAGCGATGCCAAGCGAGCCGCACCATCCGAACCTTTGATCTCTCCCGAGGTAATGGCCATTCGTAGGTCCTGTACATCGGAGTGGAGAGCAGCAATTTCGCTATTGAGTATTTCACGGCGATTCAGCTTTTTAAATTTCATTTTGACCCAACGGGCCATATCATTGAATGTACCTGGATATTTCAAGATTCCTGCATATACCCAAATTTCAATGATCGATGGAGTGACTTCAGCAAATTCTCTGAAGTCTTCTGACTCAGCAGCAGGAAGTGTATCTAGCCACTGATCTACGTAGGTCGTATAGACCTTGCCGGTTTTAGAAGATGTGGATGTAGTCATCAGAAGCTACGAGCAAGACGGTTGGCACGACCACGATCACGCTCTTCCCCACGTGCATCTACAGTGTCTTGGAAGTCATAGGTCTCACGAGCTTGTGCACCTGTCTCTTTGAGATCCTTCCTACGTTGCTCACCTTGAGCTTGTTCCATTCCAATGTTCCGACCGAACTGACGGTTCTGGAATTCATCTTGTAAGTTGAACTGTTTATCTAAACTCCTCATGCCATAACCAAATTCATCGGAACGAGTTTTGGCATCAAAGTCATATTGAAGATCGGCACCAAACTTCGAATTATCTTTATACAAGCCAGATTGGAAGTTAGCCATATCTTTTGCAGTAGCTGAATCCATTTGTTTCCCAATTTGATCAGCAACAAGTCCCGTCTGTAAACCTGAGCGAGCGGTTTCTTCTTTATCAGCCCTAGAGAAAAACTCATCTCTCATTTGACCAAAGTTACTAAGGCCTTGCTTTACATCTTGGTTATCGTCCACACCATCCTTATCAGCATCAATAAACTTGCTCATCTCTATTTATCGCATGTTGTTTTTATATTGTATCTAACTACAATAGATATATATTAGGCGTAGACGTGCGATGCAATTTACCTATAGCAATTCCAATAACTACCTAGCTGGTGCAAAAAGTAAACGATATCAGCACCAATATTCATAACACCTCTAGGCAGACTGGTGTAAATGTTAATAAGCTAATTGAGACAGAGCGTAAGGCAAGGATTACTAAGGCAGGCGCAAAAATGATGCTGAAGACTTAGTTGGTAAGTCTGGAGTAAATCTAGCTGCTGGAATCAAGAAGGGAGATATTGAGAGAAAGTCTAAGAAAGATGTTGAAAATATTATGAAGCCAGCTAAGCGTATGGCTGGTGTACTAGCACTGACTAACACTGGTTTAGCTGTGAAGAAGATGGGACAGGATGCTGCTATAGATGCACAAGAGCGGGCTCAATTAAAGGCACAGAGAGATGCTATTAGCACTAAAAATGATGAATTAGCAGCTCTTTTGAAAGCTGATCAAGATAAACTTACAAAGCTTCTTGAGGAAGGAGGAAAGAGTTCTACAGAAACATCAAAGACAACTTCAACAACAACAACATCTTCAACCTCATCTACGTCTAGTCTTCCTGTTGCAACTGGAACCACATTGACAGGAGCATCTAAAACAGTAGCAGATGCAATTGCAGGACCTGAGTCAGGTTCATATGGTTATGAAGCTTTTAATCAAGGTGGAGAAAAAGGTGGCACTGCAATACCAGTTGGTTTTAAAAGTGGAAACTATAAAGAAACTTTTGGTACTTCATTAACAGATAAAACAATTGGAGAAATTATGGAGCTCCAACGCGATCCAGGTAAAGTGTAATGAGTGATTCTGATTGGGTATCTTCAGGAAAGCTCCATGCTGTTGGTCGTTATCAATTTATTGGTAATACCTTAAAGGATGAAGTAAATCGAATGGGATTATCTAAAGATACTAAGTTTACTCCTGAAGTCCAGGATCAGATCTTTTTAAGCCACCTTAAGCGTGTAGGAAATATTTCGCCATGGGTTGGTCCATCTACTCAGTACTCATCTGCAAAGAAGGCTGAATTAAATGATCTAATTACAACCCTCTAATTATTGGAATCCCTGACCAAAGGAATTTAGACCTTGGATGATCATCATAAGTTGCTTATCTCTGGCATTTCGAGCATCACGAGCATCTTGCATATCTAGACGACGATTTTCATAGGCCCGTTGACCCTGAAGTTGTGATTGCTGGATATCTAGCCTGCGATTATTAATTGCATTTTCAAGCATTCGAATATCTCTTGCTTCGTCTTTTGTTGCTTTTTCTTTCGCCTCATTTCTATCTCTAGTAGCACGACCACCAAAACCTAATATTTGTCCAGCTGTAGCACTTCTAGAAAGTCCAGATAAATCTTCTACATCTGCATTGGCCAGAACATTATTAAGATTTTTTCCTCTCGTTTGATCAATAGCTAGTTCTGCATTAACTTCGTCGTTTGTTTTTCCATCAATGCCTTTAAATTCTGGATCTAAATACCCTCCCAAGGTTGCTCGATTAGAAGTAATTAAGCCACCTACATCCTCCATTAACTCAGCATCTAATCTTCTTTTGATCTCCTTTTCTACACCAGCTTGATCGTATCCTCCTAGGAAACCACCAACCTTATCCATCCAATTGTAATCTGTTGTCCCTGATCGATCTGTTTTACCTTGTCCATATTTAATTTCTCTATCCGCTGCATCACGGACAGACATATTGGGTAAAAAACCTAAAATAGGCATCAGACTAATCCTCGCTGTTGCAATAACTTAACTGCTTCTTCAATTTTACGTTGTTCGGCGGACTTACCACCACCAAGTATAAATTGAGTTCCGTCACTTACCATCTTACCTAGTCCTGCACCTGCAGCAATTCCTAAAGGACCACCAACAGCACCAAGCGTTCCACCAATTCCCATAGCTGCTGCATCCATTCCTCTGTTAGCCAAGCTGTCTTGACCTGCCACTACGTCTGCTACATCGAGTCCTACTAAGGCAGCACTTAACCCTGGAACTGCACGAAGAATATTTCTTGCTCCCTTCCCACCAGCAAATCTTGCAACCTTAGATCCAAGACCTGCTCCAGTTGGAACGCCTGTTCCTAACCTTTTGATAATATCGATTTGAGCGTCTTTGGCAAATCCTTTGCCACTTAGAAAGCGCATTACATCATCAAGGTTAGTTTTACCTAACTTTGATAAACTGTCTTGAGCATATTGTCGTGAATGTCCTAAATCATGACATAGTTTTTAAAATTAGTTTAACCGATTGCACTACCAAGTGCTTGCCCACCTTGTGCGGCAGCCATTCCTACTAGTGGATTTCCACCAGAAAGGAGTGTTCCACCAATGCCTGCAACAGCACCAAGTGCAGATCCCCAGATACTTTTGCTGGCAGCTTTTTTAGCAGCATCATTTGCTTCTGCTGCCCTTTTTTTGGCTTGGCTTACCATTGCTTCTGCACCTAAGCTTGTTGCATATGCATTGCCTTCAGCTTTCATTGCATTACTACTTGCTAATGAATTAGATGCTGTGTCCTGAGCAAGAAAGCTTGATGGATCAAATCCAGTTCTATTTGCTTTATAGAGTGCACCTAAGTTCACTGCATTCCCATACGAAGCTGCGTTCGTAGTTCTACCTGAAGAGGTGAACGGATCTAAAAGTAGACCACTCTTTGAGGATGAGAAATTAGTAGCCATATCTTCTAATTAGCCTTTATTAAGTGTATCAATTATTGTAATTACTATTTAAACGGATGTGTAACGATATTTCTTTCCGTGTTTAGACTAAAGTTTGGGGTAGTGAATCCAGGTACCTCACTTGGAATAAAGGTTTCATAGCTGTCATAACCTCCAATTGTTTCTCTTGCACCAGGTACCCCAGCGACTGGTTGACTAAAATCAGTTGCACCTCCTCCAAAACCACCAGCTGCACCAAATTGGCCAATAGATCCGACAGCATTAAATATGCCACTAATGCCTGCTGCATTACTTGCGGTTCTATTTGCTGATGCTTGTGCTTTAGCCGCAATATCTTCTGCTTTATTTTTGCCAAATATTCCAATAGCTTTCCCGCCTAAGTCTGAATCAGTCAAGAATGACTGAGACAATAGTTTCGCCCGTTCACGGTTATTTGTTTGTGCCACCTTATTGACATCAAATGGATCGCTAAAGCTTGTTGGGTTAAATCCATACATAGTCTTTATTGTAAGTATTGTTCAGCGCTTCCGCCTTGCATTTGATTCTCTAGAGAATTCCTGCGACGTCGCTCACCTTCAATTATATTACCTCCAACTTGACCAGTAGCTAATCCAGCCATACCTCCTATAAGTCCACCGATAGCCGCACGTTTGCTCTTTAGTCCATACTTTGCACCTGCCAGTCCACCAGCTAATGCTGCGGTGTAAGGAACAATTCCTGTTGTTACTGGTAGCCTCTACCTAGGAATTGAACCTCAGGTCCGTGGATACCTTCATCGGTAAACTTCAGAGCTCCTGCACCAATTGTTAGATCACCATCGGTTGGGTTGTAGTCCTCACGCTTGTCATACTTGAAAGCTTGATACCGCTTGTACTCATCCCGACTTACATCAGGTCTTACTTTTTTAAATTCTTCATATGGAAGTAGCTGACCAGTCCGACCCATCAAATACTTCAAACCAATCTCACCGACGACGTTAGAGCTTTTGGTCGGATCATCCTCTGAGGGGAGTGCCGCTTTATATCCCTCAGCTCCTCCAAATGGACTCATGAGGCCTAGACCTGTATTGATTGCAATACCTGTAGGAATAGCTAGAGACTGCACCATGCCAGGGCTGTAGTTGCGCTTTTGTAGATCTCCTGAATCATCAAAGCTATAGCCACGGGATGCAGTTAATTTGTTATCAACGTACTTTGCTTTTTTAGTATCCACCATCTCTTTGATGGAGTCCTTATCCTGCATATTCAAATATCTAGGAACATTTCCACTAGAAGTTGATTTGAAAGGAATCTCAGCGCTTTGAACACGAGACTTTTTATACAGCTCAGGTACTACACGAGATAGAGCCTGTTCATTGATTACCTCACCAGTTGCTTGCAACGCATTCAATAGCCAGTACACGCTACGGGTAGTGTCTTGTGTTAGATCATTTGCTGCACTTCCCACTAGCTGCCCAGTCTTGCGTGCTGCGCTGCCTTTTAATTGCATGTCCAGCTCTTCAAGAGCCTGACGCTTCTCAGGTCTCAATCTGCCAGTAAGTTCTTGTATCCGAAATGCGGCAGGGTGTGTACCCATTAATGAATCCCACTTTGTAGATTCTTCTGTCTGCCCACTTAGTTTGCGATCTCGAAGGTACGCGTTTCTGCGATCTTCGCGTCCTACCCCATAGTCGTCGCTAAAGCCTTCACCGAAGTCGCTAAGAATATTTCTTATTTGCTGCATCCGATCTTTTGCCATTAGCTAAGGCCCTGGTTTCCGTATAAGAAGCCTTGTGTAGATCCAGGCAACAAACCGAGTTCCGCTAATACCTGTCCTGTCTGATCATCCCGAATCATTTTCTCTAGAGCTTCTCGATCTTTGGTGCTCAGTCGTTCGTATGCAGTTTCTCCCTTTCCTCCCATCAGCACATCTTTGCCACGTTGGATTTGTTCAGCTCCCATACGACCACCCATATCTCCACCAATAGATCCAGCCATATCAAGGACTGTGCTTAAGGCTTGATTACGTCCACCTAATTTGCCGAGGGCTAGACCACCCAGTGATCCACCAACTGCAGAGCCACCACCAGCTACTAATTTGTCAGCCAAGTCTCCAGGTGTCATCGCAGCTTCTAGACCACCAAACATGATGTCCGGCGCTAGACGCATCGCCAAGTCACCTTTACTCATGAACTGTCCGCCAGGTACACGGAATAGATCTAGTAATCTCTGACCTGCAAACTTACCTACTTTACCAATCATTATTACTTACACAGATTGACAGTTATCAATATTATATCGATTCTACTCTTGGCCGAATTGAGGGTTGTTGAAGTATTCCATGAACTCATCAGTCTGCTTTTTATTCCTCTCGTCTTCCATATATTGTTGAACCCTGAACTTTGATTCTGTCCGAGGATCGGCAGGTCGATGAAAGTTGTCAGGATGTTTTACTTGTGATGCACCATCAACAGTTCCAAAAATACTTGGACTGAACTTGGCATCCTCTTGGGTCTTATTCCCTTCAGCAATCTCCATGCGGTTGCGAAGATTTACTTGGGCTTTGTTCTTATTGTTAATACTCATGATCAGGCTCCTGTAATGCGACGGCGTGAGGTTGGTAGATATCTCATGATTTCTAGCTGTGCACTTTTGCGTTTTGCTTCTGCTTCATCAGCACGACGTTGTACAGCTTGAGCACCAATGATGTTGGATTCGTTTCTAGCAAGACGAACTGCTCTATCGGCTGCAGATTCCCCTTTCTTACCCCGTCCTGCATTTAGTCGTTCCAGCTTTGCTCGAATCGCGGCAGGGTCTGTTTCACCAGTGTTGTTATAAACCTGATCTTGACTAAAGCTGCTAATGGGACTGCTTGAGCGCTCGTCAGGCATACCGATATATGGCTTGGATGCGCCACTACCCTGAAGCTTTTTAAAGGCTGCAGTAATATCTTCTCCTGTGCCTTTTACTTTTGAACCTTTCTTCTGTTGAGCAATTGGGATGCTTCCAAAGCCTTCTGAAGGGGAATTAAACTCTACATTTCTGCGCTTTTGCCTTTCGTTCTCTACTAAGGCTTGTGCCGTAGCAGGACTAACTCCTTTATAACTTTCAGCTGACAAATTAATTTGAGGTTGTTGAATGGCAGTATTTTCACGTGCCAAATAAGTACCAGTAGGGTTTTGATTGACTGACGAACGCTTAGCGGCATCCAATTGGAACATTGAATTGGCTAGACGCTGCTCATCCCCACTGGTCATTCCAAGTCTTTGCATTAACCCACTAATGACTTGGGTGCCTGCGGGAATATTCTTAACTTTTGCTCTTGTAGCTTCATCAGGATTTTGAATCATCAAAGTCTTACCCCTCTTCTCTAAAGCAGCTTGCACCGCTTGAGCTGCTCTATCAATTTCTTCTATGTTCCTTACATTAGGATTTGTTCCTGATTTCATACCCAAACTAGAAAGTACTTTTGCTAATCCTGTCGAGTAATTTGTAGTCTCCTTAGCAATATTTGCTTGTGGATAACGAGGAGGAGTGTTTCTGTGTCCTGAACCATGGCAGGAAGGTTGCTTGCAGTCCACTCACGTGCAGTTTGTGGATTCTGTGGAGCATTCATCATCTGAGCAGTATCAGGAGTATTAGCTCCTTGGGTTGAAAGGCTGATACCCAACGCAGGGTCCAAAGCAATAGGAGCCTTGGTTACTGGATCTGCATATCCGACGATACGTCCGGTGTTATCAACGATCTCTTCTGCATTCGGGAAGGTTCCTTGTGGCCCTTGGCGAATCACCTGGGTTTGCTCCATCTCCAAGGGAGCCTGCGGCTCCGAGGCGGCGAATTTCACCAATACGGCCGATAGCCTCATCAGCCATCGCACCATCTTTGCCACCTAAGAACCCAGTACGAGCAATGTTCTGTGCTTCTGCATCAGCACGGAAGTCGTTGTACTCCATTACTTCTGGATTGAAGCGAGCTCTGTCAAGACTTGCGGTTGCTCGTCCAACTCCTGCATCATTTGCACGCTCATTCCCAAATAAACTTTGAGAGCATCAATTGCTGTGGATGTTTCGCTATCAACTCCAGATCCACCGAATACACGGGCAATAGATCCTCCAATACCCCTTGTTGCCGTTCTGCAGAGCGTTGAAGGTCGGATAGTGCACTTGTCAGCACTGTCTTTGGTGCCATTACTGGGAAATCCTCTGGATTTAGTGCTAATTCAGCACTCAAATCAGCGATTAGTCCCTTTTTACTCCTAGATCCTTTGTATTCTTTCGCATCAAGCAAGTCTTCTTTAATTCTCTTACGTTGTTGATCGTCATATTGACTATCAGTGTCCCGATATTCGTAGAATTGGCTTTGATCTCTTCCGAATCCTGCATCATATTCACTATCATCTTGAAATTTAGCACCATCAATCTCTGGCACTCCTACATCTCTTCCTACCGTACTTCCAGATCCTGCGATTTTCTGTAGGAAGCTATCAGTATCAAGCACATCCGGTCGTAGTGGCTTATTCCTGTCACTAATGGGCCGGTTAGGGTTATATCGTTCGTTTGGAACTAGCGGCAGATTGTCCATATCTTGCCGTTCTAGCTGACGAGCTACAGCAAATAGCATTTCTTCTTGCGACAACCCAAGGGTTTGTCGGGCGGCCTGGAATTGTGCATTTTGGATTAATGCATTATTTAGGCTTTGTTTAGCTTCTAGTGACACTATTTCTACTGCGTAAACCTACAACTATTGTAGATAATTTAAATATCTTTTATTTACTTAGTAGGGTGTTCTGAAAAAGATCCTTGAACTTCTGACTTTGAGCAAATTTAGGCCCTTCAATACCTAGACTTCCCGGCTGTTCTCCCATATTCATCATTGACTGTAGATCTGGAACGTCAGACTGATTAAATGCTCCGGCATAGTCTGTCGTAGTTGGAATAGTCAGACCTTCTACGATTGGTGTGACGTTAGGATTACTGAAGTTAGTAAGCAATGCGGTCATTGCATCATCTTTAAATCCCTGTGGACTAATTCTGGCTGGACCTACACCTGAGCCGTCGATATCTACTTCAACAATTCCTCCTTTGGCTCTTGCCATTCTTTCTTCAGGATTTACTCCCATCACCCCCATGTCACTTGCGAGATCCCGTTGATCTTGAGTGCTAGTGCCTAGTACGTTTTGACTTTGGTCATACCCAGCTTGTCCAGGCTTTACTTTTGCAGCTAGCTTTGGATTTGCTTTTGCCCAAGCAGCCATACCTTTGTCTTCAACAGCTTGAATCTCAGCAGCGGATGAATCTTTTGTTAATGCGTTTCTAGCAGTCAAGTAATCAGCATTTCTTGGGTCTTTACTGGGAGTAAGATCAGATGTTACAGGAGCTTGAATTTCAGTAGTTGATTGAGCAGCATTCCCACCACCTGGATTTTTCTTTCGAAGTTCTGCGATCTCTTTACTGTGAAATCCAGTGTCATATCGTTTGCCGTCGATATTTATGACAGTCCCTGATGCTTTTGGTCTAACATTTGTTACCTGTAATGGATTACCTAGCATTTGTGCAATGTCTTTCTCCTCTTGCCTTTTTACCAGCTGTGATCTTTTTTCCATAACTTGTTCCTGAGCCTTCAAGGGCTGCTTCTAGTAATGACAAGCCAGTCACAGCACCGCCGCCTATACCTAGCGAACGTCCTCCGCCTTTCAAAAGGCCTTGGAATGCACCTTGTGCCTGTTGAACACTGGGATGCAATTTAGTTTTTGTTTTTGCATACTCTTTCATTGCTTTACCCCCCTGTTTTGCATCAAATGCAGTTTGTTGCTGGGGTGTCATTGTTGATGGATTAGGAGTAGGTGCTCCTGGCATTAATTTGCTTCTTATAAATCCTTGTGCCCTTTGAATGGCATTTTTTGGCATATTCTTGCCACCGATGCTGGCATCATATTGAGCTTGCTGTAATACTTGTGCTGGAAATGCCATTATTCAATATTGACTTTTTATCTATTGTACAAAGCACAAAACTACACTTGCTACGCTCCATTCTTATATTGTTTATTTGAAAAAGATTAGGTAGAAGAGAGGCTAGGGAATTAAATAGACATATATACAAAAGTGCCGTAGTTAGCGTAGTTCGTAGCATCGATTCAAACAAAGCAGCGCTGCATCGTCATATCCGCAGATATTCACGTCCGCTCACACAGCCATATAAAGTATGTACCCTAAGATATTACGTATTTGCTCAAATATTCTGGGCGCAGAGTCGGTAAATATTGACATATGGCACAAAAGGTCGCTCTATAGGACCCTAAATTAGTTAGAAAATTTTCGACACGTCTAATCCCTTCTGTACCCCGGTAACCGGTGGAACAAAAAAAATATACTCACATTAAACTTGTGATTAACATTTGTTTTGCACTTAAGTTTCAACAGAAGGATTCAACTCAAGTTAACAACAGTTAAGTTTACTCATGATGTTTCACATCTGTTTAACTTATGTTGTAACAGTTGAGTTCTTACACACGTCACGTTCGTTTCACAGAAGTATTACTTTCGTTTATACATCTGTCGTTGACGTATGTGTATACATTGAGGTTAAACACCCAAGCAGACGCCGAATATCAGCACCAACAGGCAAGTACGTTCTGTA
>UEXL01000025.1_pt1 | contig 88857 bp, 93 predicted proteins | sample 1796671 | NCBI WGS metagenome assembly UEXL01 (sample SAMEA4772471, study PRJEB27181) | metagenome | reverse complement strand
AGCATTTGTTACATATACTTCTGATCCCGAGATGTTAGCCGAGGCAGAAATATCTGGGACTGCTAATACGTCAGATGAGAATGTAAAGGGAGAGTGGCTTGTAACCTTACCACCTGTTGTTGATACTAAAACTCTATCTGCTGGGACGCTGGACACATATGCGTTTGTTACATATAAGCCTGAACCCGAGATGTTAATAGAAGCAGAAATATCGCCCGTTACACTTAAAGCATGATCTGGGTTTGTATTGTTGATTCCTACGAGATTCGCTGAGGATGAAATAAATAATGTATTGTCTGCTGTCGAACAGTTTGTATCATCGCCAACAAATAAATATCCCTTATCCAAGTTTGGTGTTGCGTTTGCTCTGCCTGGACCAGTGATTTTAATCTGTCCATCGCCTCCACCTCCGTTACGAACAACTTCGCCCATGTTTTGAATAAAGTTGGAAGCACCTTTTGGGCGAACATTAGTAAGAGAGCCAGAGGTTCCGCCAGATCCAGTTCAACAAAACTGTATCTCCAACTGAGAATGTTTTTCCATGTAGTGTCGCAAGATTTAAGCTCTTAAGAGAACCAAATGTAACAATTTGAACGGCAGCACCTTGGGCGGCGTCGTCACCAGCCAAACCAAAAGCAGGCATCTTATTTATATCATCACAAGCAGCAAGAGCTACTGTTGGTGTTTGTCCGGAGACACCTTGATATAAATGGCTTGTCCTTTGAGATTGTTGCCTCGTCATTTTTGCCGGAAAGCGAACGGCGCCTTCGAGGTCGCCATAAAACTCATAGTCTTCGTGTATACGAACATTGCCGGTAACAAGAAGATTCTTTGTTCCAGTATCCCAAGTTAGATCACTTGAACCACTTAAATCTCCACTTACTGGTGTATCAAATCTAAACTGTAAAGAATATTCAGGTCCGTCAGCAACTTGAACTGCCGATGCTGTGACTCCTGTTAAGTTAGATCCATCACCATAGAATGCCGACGCCGAGATATTAACTGAGGCAGATAAAGAACCTGAACCGTCTGTTGTTAATAAAGCAGATCCACTAAAGGATCCGTTATTGTTAAATTGTATATTTGTATCGCTTCCTCCTGGCGTGGTTGTTCCACCACTGCTACCAGTCCCTACGAATGCCCATCCACCAGCCATAATTAAATCTCCTACTTTTTTAAATAGTTCCTCGAAACTAAAAAGGGAGCCCCCCTTTCGGAGGACCCCCAATTTATTAGCAGGATTAACCAGCTAGTCTTAGACTAGACGATTCTCCAAGCGTCCGAAGCAACGTATACCAAGGATACAGCAGCGAATGGACTCTCTAGGTAGATGGCTGCATCGCCATCGATTGTCTGAGAACCAGCCTTTGTAACAGTGATTTCCACATCGTCACCGGTAATGTTACCAGCCTTGATGTGAACAACATCACCAACAGTTGGGGATGCTGGGGAGTGTTACGCCTGCGTCTGATGAAATATCAGCAAAGTAGTTGTAACCTTCCTGTAGGGTATCACCGTCAGCCTTAAGGTGAACGTCGTTACCTGTGACCTTGAGGACACCAGATGTGGCTGTGAGGCCGGCACCTGCCATTGCGGATACGAGATCAGCAATGCTTTCCTTCTTTGTGCTGTTATCAGTTGCATCAATGAAAGCGAAGCTGTCGGCAGCAACGTCAAGTGTCTCACCAGTTAGCTCATTGAGGTCAAGAGCGAGTACTGCGGAAGCAGCGGAAAGACCGTTGCCTGCGAATAGTGTCGCGATATCGTCAATGGACTCAAGCTTTGTGCTGGAGTCAGTTGCGTCGAGCATTGCTAGTTTGTCGCCAGAAGCGATTGCTACATCAGACAACTCACTGAGGTCAAGACTCATTACGCCTGAAGAAGCTGCGAGACCGACACCTGCAAGACCAGTTGCAACGTTATCGTTGACCATGGAGTCTTCAACAGCGTCAGCAGCGATGGTAAGAGCACCACCAGCAGCAACTGCGGCATCGCCAGAAACGTCAGCGAATACAGCGTCACGAAGAACGCTGAAGTCAAGACGCTTAAGAACACCACCATCAGAAATGATAAGCTCGTCTGCATCTTCAACATCACCAGTCATCTCTGTCTGTGCTGTAATAGCAGAAACATCTAATGAAAGAGCACCACCAGCAGCAAGCGCAGCCTGACCGCTAACGTTAGCAAAGATGCTGTCTTCAAAGTTAGAGAATGTAACTTTCTTGACTGTTCCATCATCGGAGAATGCTAGCTCATCAGCCTGAGCGATAGAAGCACCACCGAGTGCATCCATACCATCAATGTTCAACTGAAGCGAATCGGAAGCAATTTCGATACCACCATTACCGTGAACTCCAACAGCGAGAACGCCAGAAGAGTAGGACAGGCCGTCACCAGCTACGGAAGCTGAGAGCGATTGTTGCTGTTCCGCTACCATCGAAGGAGAAAGCAGTAACGCCTTCACCCTGCGAGAGAGCGTTTGGAACCTTAAGAACAGAAAGACTGTCGCTTGAAAGCTCCAATGTTGAACCATCAGCAGCGTTAGTGTTAAGCATTGTGCCTTCAACAGAGTCAGCAGCGATTGTTAGAGCACCACCGTCAGCGACTGTAGCATCACCTGAAATAGCAGCGAAGTAATGGTTCTGAAGACTATCAAGTCCAACCTTCTTGAGGACGCCACCATCAGAAATCATAAGCTCATCAGCGTCAACGATATCAGCGTGAGCCAATTCGGTCTGACCGCTAATTACGTTATCGTTAAGCATTGTGCCTTCAACAGCGTCAGCAGCGATGGTAAGAGCACCACCGTTAGCAACTGTAGCGTCACCGGATACAGCGCCGAAGAAAAGATCACGAACGGCTGACATTTCTGCAGCCTTTACTAGACTGTCGCTGTCGTCCATGATGTAGAACATATCGTCAGCTACGACTGCTGTAGCGTCTGCTACACCGTCGAGGCGAACTGTACCGCCAGCCTGCAAGTTTCCAGAACCAGACATGTTTGCAACTGTGAGGTTGCGGCTTGTGTCAAGGATTGTTTCCTCGTGCATTGCGAATTCGAAACCTTCTTCGATTTCGATGTTACCCTCTTGTAAGAGAGCACCGGAGAGAATTGCCTCTCCTCTTTGGAATTTATATGCCATTATTTAAATCCTCCTATAGATTAAATGACTGAGACTATTATCAAAAAAATTTAGGGTAACACTAAGGAGGAGAAAGAATCTAAAAAAATACCCATATCAGTCTCTAGAATATATACACCATAGACGAGATAGAATCAGATTTATTTTATTTTATTTTAGTAGATGAACCAATCGGACCCATCGGTGTATAAAAGTACCGAACCATATGGAGACTCAACATAGATAGCAGGGGCTCCGTCAATCGTTTGTGATCCCGAAGGGTTAAGGATAATCGTATTGTCGGATGACGCCAAACCGGACTCATCTTTTACAAGCAAAACTTGTCCAGCAGAAAAATCTAAAGCATTAAATAATATGCTTGATGGGACTGCCGATACTCCAAGAATATAGTTTCCTGCTGACGCAGTATAACTTGATGAAACCGAGACTCTATTGTGTGATAAACCGGAATCAACTTTAAAACTATTGTTTGTTAAATCGTATAATACGTTTGTTGTACCGCTGATTTCATTTGCAATTGGATTATCAACTCTAAATTGTAAGGAGCCGATCGGTCCATCACCAGTTGTTATCGCAGATGCTGTAACATTTGTAAGATAACGTCCGTCACCATAAAAGTAAGACGACGATATATTAGAAGAAGCACTAACATTACCAACTACAGAAAGTGTGTTGCTTGATGTAAGGTATTGAAGGTTTGAGCTTCCTGATATTTTGCCGTCATTAGAGGAATAATATTGGAGATATCCCATACCACCTCGGGCGCGAGCAACGTTCGTGAGATACCTGCCGTCTCCGTAATATAAACTAGCAGACACATAAGAAGATGCCGTTACATCATTAAACAAACCACAACTAGCAGAAACCTTAACTGATCCATCTGCCGATACATCACCGAAACTAGCAACAACTCCACCGCCATTAGTGGTATCGTGAATTTGAATCGAGCCAGCGATCTTCAATGGCGATCCACCATATAACGTTCCAGCGATATATACATCATTTCCAAAATAAGCATCCGAAGAAGCAGAGAAATCTCCAATAATAGTTAGAGAGTTTGTTGGTGAATCAGTGTTGATACCCAAACGACCAGAAGAACTTAAGAATGTAAGGTTTGCGCTGCCTGTAAATGACCCAGCGCCCTGTTGAAACTGAAGAGATCCAGTTGGGCCAGTTGCCCCAAACGTTGAATCAATAGTTATAGCACCACCAGCGCCCGAATCTGTTATTGCAACACCAGTGCCGGCAGTCAGCACACGTTCATTCGGCAACTTTGTTTCAGCGTTAACCGTAATATAAGTTGCGGTTAATGAAGGATAAGGTACTGGTCTTGGTGCTGGGGAAGAGATATCTGTCTCTTCTTCTTGTTTAAGTGTTGGGCGATCAACCTCTGGGAGCACTCTAAATGCTCCATCGCGAGCACGAACACATTCAGCGCTGATCTGAAACTTATGTTCTACTTGACCAAAGTAGTAGCGAGTATCATTGAATGTTTTTACAATCTCGTAGAATACGTCACCGTATTGAACAAAGTCTCCAACGCGAACATAAAGGTTTTGATCCTCTACAAGTCTGCGTCTGTGAAAGTTGACTGTTAGTTTTGTTTGATATTCATAACCATACTTTGTGTTGGTCTGATCATTTGTAACTTCTACATACGCAAAGACACGAACTGGTGGAAGAGTTACTTTTTCTTTTGCCTCGCCGTATATATCGTTGAAGTTTGAATCTTCAAGACTTATAGGATAGTAAGCGATTGTTTGACCAAGAACTCTCTCGGCCAACTCGTCATTAACTTGCTTTACAAGGTTGCGTTCTTTCTCGCCAAAGAACATAGGAGCGGGAGGGGCTCCCGGTCTTGTCCACTTATTTTTTGGATCGGACATTCACTTGTTACTCCTTTAAGGTCTTGTAGTTGCTTCCTTAACTCTAAATAGACCTCTACGAGCGCGAACACACTCTGCACTTACTTGAAACTTGTGCTCTACTTGTCCAAAGTAATATCTTGTATCATTATAGGTTTTTACTATCTCGTAATATAAATCGCCATACTGAATAAAATCGCCAGCTCTAATATACAGATTTTGATCTTCTACTAAACGACGACGATGAAAGTTGACTGTAAGTTTGGATTGATATTCATATCCATACTTATCGTTTGATTGCTCGTTATCAACAATGATGTAAGCGTAAACACGAACAGGCGGGAGAGTAACTTTATCTATTGCCTCACCATACGTTGAGTTAAAGTTTGTATCTGTCATACTAACAGAATAATAAGCGACCGTTTGACCGACAACTCTCTCTGCTAACTCATCGTTGACTTGCTTTACAAGATCGCGCTCGTTCTTTCCAAAGAACATTGGTGGTGGTGGCGCATCAGGCTGCGTCCATTTATTCTTTGGATCCGACATAATCTCCTACCTAGAAAGCTTCTCCTGCTCTTTTCTCATATTCTTTTTATGCTCTCTAATTGCTTGTTGCTTCTTTAATCTTTTAATAACCGAAGGCTTAACATAGTGCCCAGTCTTCTCTTTGTATTCTTCGAGAATCTTCTCTTTCTTACATTTGCGTGTGAAGCGGCGAATCAACTTCTCGTTTGGTTCTCCACGTCTTTTAACAACTTTTACATTTGTAGCCATTTTACTTACTTTCTTTTATTTCGTTCATATGGGCGCTCCAGTTGCGCCCTACGGATCCAAAGAGGCTTCCAATATCTACCCCAGCATCTCCGCGGCTTGTCCAGACATTGGAGAAGCTTGTGCTGTTGGGGAAGCCTGTGCCGGCGCAGGAGTCGTTCCTTCAAACAGATCGACTCCGTTGTAAGCATTACCACCAATAGCCGCCATTAGCTTGCTACGGTGCTCTTGTAGTTTGTTGCTTTGGTTCTTACCAAAAGCGTTTGCCTTCATTCTTTCGGTCACTATATCCTTGGGTGGAGCCTCTACGATTGGCTGTGGTGCGCTAACGCCCTTAACAACCTCAGCGATTATACCAGAGATAAGTCCATCTTCCAATAGTGATTCTTTAATACATTCTTGAACAAGAGGCTTAAGAATCTTTTTTAGTTCTGACTTTTTCACTTACTTTCCCACAATCTCATTCATAAGATTAATAATCTTGTTGTTTTTGGTAACTTGTTCATTTACAAGTTTACTTTCTTGCAAGGACATGAAAGCATTTGGAGTAGAGGGCTCTGATACAATATCAAAGCAAATCAGCTGAAAGTCATCCTCTACAATCGTCTGGCCTCGACTCTCCGAGACTGAGCCCATGCCGCGGGACGATATGCCAATCTTGACACCAGCATCTACCAACGAGCGCAGGATCTGACCTGCAGGAGTATCTAGTACCTTGCATTTGCCCATAACGGTCAAGCCGTCCATCCAGATATCTATCACCATATGTGAGACATTAACAAGGTTAATGATCGAGGAGTCGGGGTGATCAAGCTCGCCCAAAGCTCGTTTGTCATCTACGACTTGTTTGTACCTTTTAACTTCTCTCTTCAGTACGTCTTCAGGGTATACACGTTTGTTGCCGTTTTCGGTATTGCACTTTTGCATCGGGCCCGAGAGGATCATACCGCCATCTTTAACAAAGCGTTTCTCGGATTCCGTCAGTAGATCCTGACAGACGCCGCCTTCGCATAGTTCATAAAATTCTCGTAATAGTTTGGCCATCGTTTATCCTAATCTATGGAAAAGTCCTGATTGTTCTGCATACTGAATGAGTCCTCTGACATCTAAAATGTTGTCCACGCCGCCTGCCTTAGCGGCAACAGGGGCGATGTCGACATCCTGTGCCAGTAGCTCTCCAACTTTCGCAAAGGCTTGTGCTTTCTGAGGTGAATCGGGGCCTTGAATAATTTGCAGCAGTTCTGGGTTTTTCATGACAACTTTGGTCAAGCTACCAAATGGTACAGAAGAATGCAGCGCGGGGCTCTTGATATAGTCCTTTACTCCTTCGTCTATTGTTTCCCCACGATTCACTGTCTCATTCAAGAAATACCTTGGGTCTATTCGTTTTGTATTCTTTCTACGTGCCATTATCTTAATTCCCTTAAATTTTAAAGTTTAACGTGGGGGCTTTCACCCCCACATATATTCAACTGCCGGAACAGCAGCGGCGCACAGGCTGGATTTGCCACTTTTTCATGATTCACCTCCTTTGTGGATCAACTTGATCCCGTAATCATTTACCACCATACTTAACAAGTACGATGTTCCAGCGCTAATACACCCACAAATGAAAGCATCTGCAAGTGTAAGATCAAAAATAAATAGTTCCGTATATGGACTTATGCCCCAGAGAAACACGCCAACCCAAAATCCCATACACAAACAGCAATGAAATAAACGACCGAAACCGCCCCAGGCAGCACAAGAAGGACGTATTTTATTGAAGATGTGTCCGTGAACAATAATGAATGTCATGCCATAAGCGGCAAGGACAAAATACAATAGTTCCAATCTAATACCTGTTTCTTAATGGACTGTAGTAATAGCCAGGACGCATAGAACCCTTTTCGGCACCTTGTGGAACTTCGCCGTATTCGGTGGAGTCTTGATCAGATGGGTGAGTATACATATCTTCTAGTTCTTTCTCATACTCGTCAGCGATCTTCTCGTGCTCTGCCTCATATTTGATGAACTCTGCAATCACATAAGTTGCGGCTTGAAGTGAGTTAATATCATCGTTTTCAAAGATTACTGCTTCCAAGGATCTAAATACATTTCCTCCTTGGATAGAGGACCGGTCAATGATTCCTTTGTCTGCTAGCAACTCTAACAAACGATCCTGATATGGATATACATCCTCTGATGTGTTTGTCTTTGGAATGGTTGTGATTTTCATTTGCTTTGGCATCACAGCGATATCAATCTTATTGTGATCCATTATAAGAAGCGAACCATCTAGCGCTCGGCGCGCTTTAAGTTCAACTGTTGCGTGTGGTTCGGGATCACCGATTGTAATCTTAATCATTTTAAGTTAGTTCCTGTACAAGTTCTTGTGTTTTAAGAATCTTGTTTAAGTCTCCGTCTGTAAAATCTCGCTTTCTAAACTCTTCAAGATACTCGGATACTTCGTTTAGTTTCTGCGAGATAAGAGGCTCGGATGTGTTTTCGCTTGTGGCTTTAACTAAACTCTTAAGTCTTCCCAACTCTTCGTTTAAATAAACACGAAGTTCAAAGCCATCGTCCGCAAAACTTGTGATGTATTGGTTAAGAAGATCCTTCTGTTCTTTAATAAGATTTGTGTATTTGCTATTGAACTTCTTAATAAATGAGTTATAAGTTAGATTGTCTAAAGACTCTAACTTGTTTGATTCGGAGAGAGTTGTCTCTGCGCTCATAGCATCAACTATTGCTTGCTCAAAAAGAACCTTGCTTTTCACTGGTGTCTTTGTATTAAAGATAGCATTAACAGAAGCAAGAGACTTAAAGTTTGGAACAAAGTTAGACCACACATCCTTACCTAGTTCTTTATTGATAGCAGAAATCATTCGTGACTGCGCATCGAATACTGCTGAGGAGTCAATCTTGGAATAAGCAAACTTTGTTTCTTGGAGCATTCTCTCGGCAATGTTCGCTTTGATGTTTCTCGTCTCAAGCAAAGTTTTGTATAGTTCAAGTTCATTAATCAATACAGACTCACCAGAGAACCCTTCTTTAATGATAGAAAGAACAGTTGACTTTCGTTCAGCATTCTTGTCTACAATAGCTTTCGTTAACTCTCTTGTAAGAGTCTCATAAATAAAAGCGGTATTTCTTTTCTTATTATGCTTCATCTTCCCGGTCTCCTTTTTTCTCCATTTGTTCTACTAGAGAGCGAACCTTTGTTGTGTTCTCAAAAAGAATCCGTTCATCTCTAGTATAAATAGGTTTAATTTTTTCTTCCAGACCAACAAGTGATTTCAGTTCAGGGATCCCCACGCGCCCAGGGAACTTTGTTCGTGATGTTGAGCCGGCTTCTGGTCCTCGCACCATCCTTTTAAGTTCGCGCTTCATTGGTCCTTGCGAATGTCTGTTAGCTGAACCTCGACGCTTATCGACATCAACTTTTTTATATGCTGCGCCTTCGTGTCGTGTTGGATTATCTTCTCTGCGGCCCGGGGTTGATAATAGAACATCTTCCTCTTCGGCTTCGGCTCCTCCGGCGTCGTCAGCTCCCAAATCTAGGGCATCGTCGTCTAGACCCAAGCCATCGCCTAGGTCGCCACCGCCGCCAAGATCTCCTCCAAGTGCTTCTGCTTCAGCATCTTCATCAACGATCGACTCAAGAGACTGCTGATACTTACGATCATAGAATGTCTCGCGCTGGTTGCGAAGGAACTCGGAATCAGACATTCCAAGAATGTTTGCTGCGACCCAACGCTTTGAGAATGTTCCTTCTGGAACTGATGTAGCAGTTTCAAACTTGGTCTTCATATATTCGAGTTGCTGTAACTCGGCTAAACGTGATGGGTTGTTTAGAGTAATCTTGAATCCCAAAAGATCTTGACCTCTAAAGCCTAATGTATAAAGGTGAACAATAGCCATCTTCTCTAACTCTGAGACAAGAGATCTTTGAAGCCTATGGATTGTTCTTGCGAAACGAATATCCTTCTGTGCTAAGGTTGTCTTATCTTCTGCGCCACCTTCAAGGTTGGTTAGATAAGACTGCGGAATCTTGATTGCCGCGAATAACTTATCACGAAGATACTTAACATCCTCAATATCGTTCAAAGATTTGGCGCCTTGAAGTGATGTGATATCCGATCCAACGCCACCACGCATTGGGATAAAATAATCTTCTTCAAGTGATAGTGGGTTGTAACGTAGATCCACACGTCCCGTGTTAGCATTAACAAGAGAGTTCCGCTTCATTTCAGTTTTGACCTTTTCCATATACTGTGGAATATCTTGTGGCGGAATGTTACCAACATCAATCTTGAATACTCGGCGCTCAGGGGCACGAACAACACGATAAGCAATCATCGCATCTTCTAGAAGTGTTAGTTGGCGCCAAATACGCCGTGCCGGATCCAAAACAGATGTGCCGTATGGGTTGTATCTATCGTTTCCAAGAATGCGAAAGTGAGCAACCTGCCAGTTCTCAAAGGTCATTCCCGCACCATTCCACTGATACTGGACATAGTTGGGGTTTGACTCGTCCATACCCTCAAACGCTCTACTTCATTATTGGGCATACCAATAACAGAGGTGATGCCTGTCTTCTCATCAATATCCATATAAAGAAAGAAGTCACCATACTTACACATTGATCTTGCCCAACCAAAACAGTTGAACTCAATGTTAAGCACATCATAAAAAAGAGATTCAAGAATAGTCTTGATTTCGTGATTAAGACAATCAATGTTTAATAGACGATCATACTCATTTGATGTAGTCATCTCATCAGCATATATATCCAAAGCAGTAGCAATCTCTGGCATGTATTCCATTTGCTCAAAGTCTGTGTATCGTTCTGCTCTGTTTTGGTTTCTAAATGCTGCTGATGTGAAAAGGTTATAGTTCTGGGACATATTGGAGTCGTGTCTTTTAAACTCCTGTCCGGACATTGAACGGAAACGATAACGATATTTATCTAGATCTGCTCTCTTTTCTTGGCGCGCAACTTGTGTGCGGTAGTTAACGATCGGACCAGATAGCATTCTAGTCAATCGTTTGAATAGCGGTGACGCTGGATTCCTTGTATTGTTCTTGTTCTTAGCCATCTTCTATTCTAACCTTTTAATAACCCAATATATTGGTAGTTTTGCTCCATAGCCTGTTTAGCGCGTTCTGTTTCTTTCGTCACTTTGTGGCCCTGCATCCCTGGAATCGTTGTAGAAATAGTTGTTTTTGCTGTGCTAATCGCGGCTACGAAAGACTTGCTGTACTCTACGTTCTTTTGGCTTTCTACAATCACAGTATCTCTTACCCAGCACCCAATAGCAAACGACATTACTAAATCATCATTGTAACTTCTCATTGCTTGGGGTCTTCCGTGATGCCAAATAAATGTCTTCATTTCAGTAAGCAAGCGATTTGAGTTGATCGTAATTAGTTTATTTCTCATAAACTCTTCCATTTTCGCAACTATTAGAGGTCTTGTCTTCGAAGAAGTTGTAAACCCTGGTATCACATTTGATTGCCATTGTGCTGTTAGCGGGTCCACATATCGATGGTCACTCTTTGTTGCGTAATAGAGATTAGGATACTCCTTATCAATCAACTTTTTAAGGACAGCAAAGCCAATATTATTATTTTCAATCACTAACATAGGGTTGCCGTATTCGGCTGCTACATTATAAAGGATATCAGCAAAATCATCTGGTGTTGATTTGCCGACATATTCTGCGACTTGTTCAAGTGTTGCGAGTTCTATTATATGGAAAGCACTATTATCTTTACCATCTCCCCGAGCAACATCAGCAACAATCAAATAATGGTTCTCTGGATTGTATTTCTCCCAGATCCAATAGTTTCTATCAAATCCAGTGCGATACTCCGGTGCTGTAACTTTATCTAAATACCATTGTAAGTCATCCGGGTGAATAACAGTCTCACCAGAAACGTTGAAGTTACACTGTAACTCCTGCGCGATCTGACGCTTGGACATATTTCTGGTTTCTTTGTCAAACCATTTCTGATCCCGATCGGGGTGAGCATCCCACATAAGCGTCGTCATATGGAAATCATTAACGCCGGCCTCTGCCTCAGCGCAGTTTTGGTGGAACCAGTTTCCTACGCCGTTTGGAGTTGAGAGAGCAATGCAACGACCACCAGTAGATAGTGTGGGGTATAACGCTGTCCACAACTCTTCTAGTTTCTCAACGTGAGCAGCCTCATCAATGATTAGAAGCGACAGCGCCTCTGAACGACCAGCATCACCAGATGTTGAAGAACCTTTAATCTGTGAGCCATTAGAGAGTTCGAACGATGTTCTGTTGTCTACGATAATGTCGGAGATCTGCATCCACTTCGGCAGATTCTTAATAATCGCTTTTACTTTTTTAACTAAGTTTGTTGCTGTTTGTAGTTTTGTCGCGACAACAAGAATGTTCTTGTCTTTGTGAAACAACATTAGCCACGCTACATACGCAGCACTAATAGTAGAAATGCCCAACTGACGGGCTTTTAGAATAATATTGAAACGATAATCGCGGAAGTCTTTTAATAACTCTTGCTGATAATCGAATGCTTTGAAAGGAATCAAACCTTTCTGCGGGTGAGAAATCCTACAATAGTTTGTCGTAAAGTAAACCGGGTCTTTACCGGCTTTAACAACTTCTTTTAAGATTTCCTGCTTTGTAAGCGCAGCCATATTAGATCTTCACATTTGAAGGCTTTTTGGCTTTATCTCTCCCTAGAGCAAGAAAATCTTTGATTGCTTTGTCGGTGCGCTCTTTATCAGATCCGCCATTAACCTCGCCCACATCAGTTAGCCCGCCAATCTTATAATCACACTGGGCCTGAACGTCTGTGCGATAGTTTGAGATTCTTTGAACCAGAATTTGATGCTCGCCTTCTAGAGTAAGAGCAACTGTCTCGCCGGTGATGGCCTTATATTCTTTCTTAAGAAACTTAACAATGTCCTTGAGCTTCGAGATAATCTCGTTTTCAAATCCATTATCCTGCACATCTTTGATTCTTGTCTCGGCCTGATACTTGACTCTTAAGATTGGTCCGTGAAAAGACACTTTAAATCCATCGATGACGCGACGGTCATTAATGTAGTGGCCATCTTCGCGGCTCAACCCAGCAGTTCGCGCTCGGCCATCTGCTTGAAGCTCCTCAACGTGAGAGCCGTCATAAGCGTTTGCGGCTGCTTGGTTGATTCCTTTTATAATGTCGTATACTGATGCCATCTTATTGTTCCTCTGTGGGTCTCCACCCGCTTGCCCATCTCTCTTCTCTTCCACCTTCAATGTATTGAACATAACATCCAAAGCAAGCTTCAAACTTATTCATATACAAATCATCTCTTGTATGAAAAGAATATCTGCGACAAACAGGACAAGTCCTATTATGATCTCTATTAAGTAGTTTTTTGTTTATCAAAAATCCGTCTTGTTCTACTTTGTCTTGGGATTCAGCATTCTTCGCGAACTTTTGTTGCTCTGCTTGTGATTGCTCAATATACTCTTTTTCTTTTTTCTTATCCCAAAATCGCTTTGGATTGTGAGCAGCTTCTTCGCCATACTTCTGTGTTATAGCTTTTTCTAGTTTTGCTATGTAATCTTGTTTAACGCTCATTATTTTACAATCTCCGTAGATAAAGCAAAGATGCCCAACGATGTAAGAGTTCCAATACCAAATCCTAACGCAACGAAAAGCGGACCTTGGCTTGGCTTCTGCTTCATAATCAAATCTGTTAGACGATCGTTCTCTGCTGTCTTAAGAATCATCATTGATTCATACTTGTCTTTCCAAGATGTAATCTCGATCTCTTTAAAGTCAAGTTGAAGTTCATAGTTTTCTTTCTGGAGATTTAGTTCGTATTCCAAACGCAAATCGTATTCGGTGTCTGAGAATCTCTTGTCGTTTAATACTTTTGCTGCCGCATCCAAAGATAATAGAATACCATCAAAAGGAATCGTATCACCTTTCTTAACAGATGTAACTATGTTTTCTTCGGCAATCGCTGTGCTCGGGAATATTAACGAAAAGAATAAACAAAGGAACAGTATTTTTTTAGCCATCTTCTAATCCAAAAGTGTCGGCTATTTGTTTAGCCAACTTCTCTGGATCATTATAGCCTTCATCTACTAGTTTTTTAAGTTTGGCTTCTTTTGCTTTGTCTAAACGGTCAGAGTCTTCCTCAAAAGCTTTTTTCAAGTTCTCTTTTTCTTTTAGATGACCCTCTAAACGAAGGTTCTTCTCAACAACTTCTGTGTTGTGAATATGAGAAAGTGTTTCCATTTCTTGATCGTGCTGGTCTCTTTTAGCATCAAACAAATCCATTGCTCTTTTAAAGAGTGCTCCGTTTCTCATAGCAATGCTGATAAGCCCAGCACAGAGAACAAGAACTAAAAGTACGATTGCCCACCAAAACCTTTTGGCTAGCACCCACGCTTTCTTGGAGAGAAGTATTATTTTATTTATTGTCATAGCCTTTAAGTTTCGTCACGGCATCAATAACAGTTTGACCACCAATATATACAGTTGTGATAATAACCCAATCTGCTGATTGTAGATCTGAGAACATTAGTAGTCCTGTCGCGGTTGCCCAGGCTAATAACTTTCTGGACACTAGCTTGTCCAGTCCCCTATCTAATATGTGTCTTGCTTTTTCAGTCATGTCTCATCTCCATATATAAATAGGTCCTAACATCATTATGTCTAAACGTATCCAACTTAAATTTAAGAAAATGTTAAAGAAAGCAGAGTTTGTTCATGCTGATTTAGAGTATCACGAAGAGTTAGTATTTGAAGCCAAAGCAGATTTTAATGAAGCATTCCAAGACAGAATAGATAATATGTCTAGGCGCGAAAGAAAGTATTGGGCACGGAATCTTCACACCTTAAATGATGAAAGGGCAAAGCAACTTCTACAACAAGCAGAAGAAGAAAAGCAGAAAAGAATAGATGCTGAGACCGACGAGGATCAAACTGGTATTGTTAAGAATAAAGAAGTTCTTATGGACGCTGGGACAGGCGAAGAGTTTTATCTTAATCCAGACGAGGTAGATACACCTGACGATGATAAGTCAGGTGTGATTAAAAAGCTTTATCGCAAGATTGCTAGTGAAACACATCCAGATAAGTTAGTTGCTTCCGGGTTCTCTCAAAGAGAAGTAGAGAGAAAAGAACAAATATTTATGAAAGCAAAGGAAGCATACGAACGAGAGAACTGGTATATGATTTATTCAATCGCGATCGACCTTGGAATATCCCCTGGTGATATTGATGAGAAGCATATAGATTGGATTGAGGAAGATGTTAAACTTACAATGGGTCGCATCTCTCGGATCGGTCAATTATTTGTTTGGGTATGGTATACCTCTACTGACGAACAAAAAGAAAAGGTTATGGACCAATACTTTAAACAAGTGTATAAATGGGAAGGAAAAGATTTTTAGTTCCTTTCCTTCCTTCTTTATTGGCTTATTAAAGCGTATCCATCTTTCTTATCTATTGTAATCTCCATATCAACGATATCTTTTAGAGAGTCCAAGTGAGAAATAAGAATAACCGTCTTAAAGTAAGTCTTAACTAAGTCCAACATTCGTACAAAGCCTTCCATATTTTCGGCATCCAATGCCGTCCCAGGCTCATCTAGAATAAAAATATTACCTTTTGGTAGCGAAGACACTGATAATAGAGCCAAACGAATGCCCATTGAAGCAAGCGTTTTCTCAGCCCCTGATCCCATCTCAATGGGTCGGGCTTCGTAGTTAGGGTGCTTAATAAGAACATCTAGTTTGTTTCCATCCTCTTGAAAGAATACTTCAAAGTCAACAATATTAGAAATAGTCTTTGCTATCTCTTCGTTAATCACAGGCAAGCGCCTTTTAATAATATCATATGCGATACCATTTGAGTGCATACAACGCATAAATAAATCATATGCTGCGAACTCTGCGCGGATATCTATAAGATCTTGCTTCTTTTCTAGGAGGTCTTCTACCTTTTGCTCCAAAGAACCAATCGTTCTATTGTGAGTGCTTAAAGTTCCCTCGAAATCTGAGATCTCGTTTTCTGTCTTCTTTATCTTTTTCCGGGTTTCTTCTCGGGAAGAAATAAGATTTTCAATGTTTTGGATTGCTTCCTTATTATCCTCATATAAAGAGATCTTATTATTTGTCTCTTCAAGTTCGCCTGTGATTGTCTTGATTTTTGCGAACAACTTTTCAATAGATACTTTATTGTCTCGCTTCTCAATCTCAATACCATTTTTAGCAATGATCGTTTCGTTATAACTATCAATCAAAGCAACCATAGCGGCTGAATCAACTGTTACAATCTTTTCTTTGTAATCTTTTGCTTCCTCAATCTTCTCAATGATTGTCTTTTCAAGCACTGGTATCTCTACTGATGCGTTATGAGCGTCCGCAATAAACTTACAAGATGATACATATGAACTTCCACAAGGCACCTCATCAAGCAAAGTAAGCTTTTTGGACATTCCTTTGTAGTCATTGTCCATTATGCGGGCGCGATTGATTGTATCGTCATAGCGGCGCTTGAAAATATCATATTGCTTTTTTTCTTCAAGCAACTCTTCAATATTAATCGTCGTTAAGAAATCATCATATGACTGTAGTTTTTGATCAAAGTCAACAATCTCTTGTTTAAGTTCGCTAATGTTTTCTTTTGTGCTATCGACATTGTTTGATAACTGTGTTTTTCTTTCTAGGAGTTTCTTTATGTTAAGGCGCTCCGTTGGAATAGAATCAATTTGATCTGATAGATTCTTATAAGTTTCTTCGTATGTTCCAACGCGACTGCGTAGCATAGAGCACGTAGCCTTATCTACTTCAAGTTTTTTCTGTGCTTCATCACGGAGAACCTCGGCAAGAGCAATATCATTATCATAGTTTACATCCCCAATGCGACGAATGACTGCTTTAAGATCCGATGAATCATCTTTTGCGAGTTTAAACTTATTCTCAAAGATTTCCAAGTCTAAGAACTTGGCGAGAATCTCTTTGCGCTTTGTTGAGCCTTCCTTAATAAAGGATAGTGAATCCAACTGACTCGCCATAGAGGTAAGTAAAAAGTCTTCTATTGTTCCAAACTGTTTGCGAATGTTCGCATCAGTCTCATTACGAGTAGTTCCGTTTAAACTTAAATCTTCGTCCTGTGTAAAGTCCAAGAATGTTCTTGCTTCATTTGTCTCAACACCTTTAAGGCGCTTTACATACTTTTCAGACTTTCTTTCAATGTTATATACCTTCTCGCCAATCTGTAACTCAATCGTTCCTTTACAGTTCTTTCTGTTTTGGTTGATAATATTGTAGTTTTTGCGTTCGTTCTTGGAGGTAGTGTTGAACATAGTGTAAAGCATTCCATCAATAACAGATGATTTGCCTGAATAGTTCTTTCCAAAGATCCCAACAATACCGTTAAGATTTGTAAAGTCAAGTGTGTTGCTCTCGCCATAGTTGAATAAGTTTTCCCATTCAAAGCGATTAATGTTCCAGTTTACGTTTCTCGCAATGTCTTCGTTCTCTTCAATGTGAGAGTTATACTTGCGATTTAACTCATATACTTTCTGGATTACTTCTTCTGTCGGTTCATAATCTTCTAAATACTCTCGTATTAGTCTTTCCTGAACAGCAATGTCTCGTAAGTTCTCAACTTTAAAGTTCTTTCCAAGACTAATCTCGCCTCTTTCGCCGGCTGCTCTATTCAAAAATGAGATTGATTCAGGTTTGAAACGAGACTTTGCGACCTCTACTGCCTTGCGCATTATATCAAGAGGCAAGTTATTGTTACTTACAAGACGTAAGCGAGCACCAGAAGGGATATTTGTGCCCTTCGGCATACGACCCTTTGGTGTAAGTTCAATAGTAACAAAAGGTTTCGGGTTCAATAGAATATGATGCTTAACAGTAAAGGTGTTCTTATCTTCAATATCCCAAATCAAGAATCCCTTATCGTTTGTTTCGCCGTGATTCTGCTGGACGGTGCTTCCTGCGTAACGAACGCGTCCTTCTGTGTCTAGGATTTGATTTGTCTTGTGAATATCTCCAAGCAACGCGTAATCGTGACCAGCAAAGACACCGATGTCGTGATCACCGTGATCCATTACCCAACCAACGTCTGTTGAAACACCACCAATAGCACCGTGATATAAAGCAATATTGATGCGTGTTGGATCGCTTGGAGCAACCCAGTTGTCTTCATCAAATACAGATAGGACATTGAGTGCGAGGTCGGGCTCTACAACTGTTTCACCAGCATCTTTGAGTAGGTGGAGGTTTGGGAGATTTAAAGCGCTTACAATGGGCGACAGAGCGTCCTGTCGGCTACTGTTCTTTAAGTTCCCGTCGTGGTTGCCGCAGATCACATATGTGGGAGCAACTGCTGCTAGATTTCTAAAAAAATCTGAGCACAATGTGACGAACTCCGGGGAGATCTGTGTCTTTGTATGAGCAATGTCGCCACAGTGAACAATGTAATCTACGTTCTTTACGAAGAGTGTCGTCAAGTTGCTCAAATACCTTTTTATATTCGTAGTGATATTTTAGATTCTTGATGTGTGTGTCCGCAATATGTGCGATCTTGTATCCCATTATTGATTCCTTTTCCAATAAAAAACTCTACCACCAGTATACACCAGTGGTAGAGTTAGTCAAGGATTATTTTATTTATCTTACTTGTTTATCCCTTTATTTTATTCCCAATTCTCTCTTGAGTTCATCGTAGACGCCGCTTTCATTTTGTTTGTCGAAGGCGGCTTTCATTTCCTCTCCGAAGTATGCGCCGGCCAACTGGGCGACATCTGCAATAAGAAAGCCCATTTCCACAGCGGTGTCCTTCGACGGTCCGAGTCGATCAGTTATCAGTTCGTAAAGTTTTTTCTGAAAAATCATGGAATCGCGGACGGTTGCCTTATCCGGATCGGGGATTTCGTCAGCAAAGGCTTTACCAGCACGGGCAAACCGCTTTCCAGTGCGATCTCTTCTTTAATAATCTTCTGTAGTTTTGCTTTTGTAAGTTTCATTTTGTTTATACTTCTTGTAAAAACTTGTTGACGCGGGAGAAGAACGAGTGCAGTGAGACCCTGCCGCCCGACCCTCCGTATCCGGAGCTGGCGACAGCTTCAGCAGTTATCTGCTGAAGAATATCCTCATCAATCTGTAATCTTTCTATAAGCGCTGGGAAATCAGACTTCATCTTCTCGATGACCTCTAGACCTAGTTCCATCTCCTGGGAGTCTGGGGCATGTCGATGAAGCTTTGAGTCCCGGGACGACTTGACCATATATTGTTCTGCTTCGCTAACAGCATCAATCTCTTCTTTAATAATCTCTTGTAGTTTTGCTTTTGTAAGTTTCATTTTGTTTATCCTTTATACCGACATCGAGAGTGTCAGCATTAAATAGTTGTCTGTTGTGATAAGAGTAGCATTATTCAAGCACTTCTGGAAATTTTGTTTACTCATTGAGCCGACATCTTCATTGTCGCCAATATCAACTTTCCAAACTTCAATATCAAAATCCAATAAAGTTTTGATAATCTCCAACTCTTTCTTCTTTGCGTCAGGATCCAAAGCAATATAAACTCCGGCGTCTTCTTTTACGATCTTTTGAAGCAATCCCGAGTGTTGTTTTAGTGTGGATCCAAGAAGAGGTACAGTATTACGACCGGCAACCACAGCATCAAAGACTCCCTCCACAAGAATAATGTCGGAACTCCAATCCACAAACAAATCGTTGAATATAATATTCTTGCTTGCGGGCGGATTCTTATATTTCGGGTATGCCTTTCTATCATAGGAGCGAGATACGAAATAGTTTAAATCACCTTCGTCATCAAACGATGGAATGATGATGCGACCTTCATAATCTCCCTTGCTACAATAGCCCATTTTCCACCAAACAATATCTTGTTTAGTAACGCCGCGCTTTCGTAGATAGTTTCTAGCAGCGAAGCCGGTAGTAGGAATATCTTTATTTGCTAAGGATATAAAACCCTCAGGCATTTCAAGTATTTGTTTTTCTTCTATTTGCTCGGCAAATAAATCTTCAAGTTTATCGTAGTTTACTGTGCCTGTGATTTCTCGCCATTGAGATTTGTCGTGGCTTGTTCCAAAGCGACGAATAACGCGGTAAATGTTCTTACCCCGAGTATCACAAACCCAGCACTTGTAATATCCCTTTTCAAGGTTTACGGAAAACTTTCGTTTATGATGCTCGCAATAAGGGCAGGAAAAAAGATATTCGCTATTAGAGCGGTAAGGTGCCCCAAGAACGTTCGCTAAGATTTTAAGTTTTTGTCTTTCATTAATATAACCCGCCTTCGCAATCACATAACTGTCTGCCCGGTCTTCATAACCGGGTCGTGGATTGCCGTGACGAGTATACTCTACCTCAAAGTCTTCTAGGTTGTCAACTACAAACTTCATAACAACCTTTTTCGCCTTCTGTCCTTTTGGAACTTTAATGCCTACCAGTTTTCTTGCTGATATGGCGGCGAGGTATTGTGGCTCTTTTCCAAAGATCTTGTAGCATTGCCAAGAGACTATACCATTAATCTTTGATAAAAGCGAGAGAGTTTGTGCTGATGAAAAGCCTGAGCGGAACGATTGAAGCGATTGCTCAATGTATACCTTGCTGATCTCAAAGTTATGGTATATTAAACCTAACTTCTCTTCGATCATAGTGGCTTTCTTAAAGAAGTTCTTTTCTTTACGCATATCAACGTGATCGCAGTAAATGATTGAGCCGTTATTATCTAATATTGTTATACCAGTAATACTGGTTGAAATGTCTAGTCCTAAAATCATTACCAATGATATCAAATGTCAAGCTTAATCTTAAACGTGAAGTCTCGCTCTACGGTTTTCTTTACTGGTGTTGCGACTTTTGCGATTCCAATAAGGTTTCTGTCTTCATCGTAAATACCAATCTTTGAGATATATGTTGTTTTCTCAAATGATCCGGTTGGATCAGGGTAAGAAGAACTTACAATATTTTTAATGTCCGCGTCTGGGTTTTTGCTGGTATCCGTTTGATCCAGATGTTAAGAATATCTGTGATGTCTTATCAAGATAAGTTGGATTATTTGAGTGATTTAGTTCGCCTTTACCAGCATGAGCAAACAAAGTCATTGTTGGGATCTTGTGAGAGCCACTATACCCTAAGAAATAACTTGATGAATGAGTGGTTGGAGCAGATGAAGAAATTGTTTGAGCAAAGTATTTCCACGCCGGAGCAACATTAATTCCTGTATCGATATAATCCCTCTGTATGCGCGCCGGCTGATAAATCCCAAGAGCCGGTTAAAACCAAAAACCCTTCATTATACAAAGCAATTCCTGCTATCGAACCAGACCCGGTGGAACCTGATGGGCCGGTCTGAATCAAATTGCCGTCTCTATTCTCATCTTTTAGCTGTCCGACTAGTGTCCCAGTAACATAGAATTTTAAATCCAAGCTTCCTTTCTTGATCGTGTCTCCATAAAGAATGGATGGTATTGTTACAAGTCCTACATCTATGGCGCCATCTGAAACAGCGGACGCAGTAAGATTGCGAGCAGAAGAAGAAACTTGATAATTTGGATTTATTATTGAGTAGTGGTTGAGAGTATTTTTAAGGGCGTATAGGTATGTTATAGAACCGGTTGTAACCACAGATGGTGATACGCTATCATCAACTGATGATGTAGTAAACTTATTTGATGTAGTAGCGTAAAAGTATTTTTGTATTGAAGATGATAAGGGATAGTCTTGAGATAACACATTTCCCAGTTGATCTTCTGAGTTAAACTGTTTTGTGGAAACCGTCCTAAAGTTTATTCTTGTTCCATCTTTAACTTTAAATGTAGCGTACCGAGGGTTTGAACCTTGATAAAAGCTCGTCGGATCCACGCCGTTTGTTACAGCATATCCAAAAGGATCTCTAATATCTCCGGTTAAAGTATTGTCAGCAAAGTTTAATGACCCAGAACGATCAACATTCTGCTCATATAAGGAAACGTAACCTGAGGGTGTTCCAAGTATGCTAGCCGTGAAGGCGCCACTTAAATTATATTGGTTATTGTAGTAAGCCGAACCGCTATAAAAATAGTACGATACCTTTGGATATGTTTTTACAAGATTGATAATCTTGTCGGATTTGTTAAATCTAAAGATATACGACATATCATTTTCTTAATTCGCGATTAGTAATCCAGTCTTACTCTTAATGTAAACTCGTCTGTTGGATTCTTCTCAAGTGGTTCGGACAATTTAGCAGTTGCTAATAGCTCATTATCGGCAGAATAGAGACCAACAGAGGTAACATACGAACGAGGTAGTTCTTCAGCATTATTCTTAACAACTATTTGACTTTGACTTAAGTACGTTGGGTTGCTTGAGTAGTTAAACTCGCTGTTGTTCGCACGGCAGAAGTAAATTGTTGAATTAATTTCAATTGTGTTGTTGAAAGAAATATTAAATAGTCTGTTTCTAAAGGAGTCTGCAGAGCCGGATATTGAACCGCTCACTAGTAAATTCCCTACATTATCATAATTTGTTGTTGCTCCATTGGCGCCATTTGGTCCAATGTAGTTAGAAGCATCGCCATCAAATATTGAAGCTGTAAGAACGCATATACCAGCTTGGTAATAGATAAGACCAACGCCGGAGCCGGCTGCTGCAGCAGAACCGGTATATAAAATACCATATTCGCCGGCTGGGGAGTTTACTTTGTAGTTACTTAGAGCACCGTGATCTGAGATAGTTAGCGTATCCGATGGTGGACCAGTAACCGTACTACCGGTTTGAACCTGAATTGTAAAAGACTGCTTTTTGATCTCATCTTTGGTTAGAAGTCTTGCAAAGTTTACGAAGAAAACTTCATTTAGCTTTGTACCATCCGTCAGATCGCCATCTCTATCAAACTTACGAACAGTTCCGGTTTCATCGAAGCCGACAAGAATTTGAGCCATCTGATTGTAAATGTTAATTTTCTTTGATGGATCTAAGGAAGCAGCAGAGGCTGAACTGGATAAACTTGAATCACTAGCAAAGCCGGCTGTTAAATCAAAGATATGGTTCGCTGAGGAACTTAGATAGGGATAGTCGAATACAGACTCAAACATATCATGTGCAGCATACACTTTGATGTTATTATCGCTGTACGTTCCGGAAACAATTGTTCCGGTCAGAGGAATTGCTTCGTGAAGTAAGTCTCTTTTGCTTACAATATCGTTAGATACGAATGTCTTATAAATGCTTGCCATTTTTATACCTTATACTTTCTTAACGTATCTGACCGCTATATCCAGTCTGTAACCGGTGGTCTGGCCAATGATAGAAAGAGTTGAATCAATGAATTTGTAGTCTGCAGATGCCATGCTTCCAATAGTTTCGGTACCGGTGTTTCCAAGAACAGTGAAAAGATAGTCATTTGTTCTCAGTGATGTAGAAGCACCAATCTTGAATTGAACGCGGGATCCCCTTGCGCCGGCGAGCTTTGTAGAGCCATTTGTAGAATCCAATACCGTTGGTAAGTCTAATACATAATCCGAATCTGTATTTTGCGTAAGAAAGTAGGAAGATATATTATCATCATCAATAAAGCTAACTGCCGCAGTAGTGCCCTTGCTGCTTACTGGGTCAACCAAGCTTCCTAGTCGGTTATCCATTTGAATTAAATATTGTGTTTCACTTAGGTCAGCGTCCAATGAAATATCCGGACCACCAGCAGCAGTTGTGTCTAAGCCCTGATCGGTCCTTATCAACTTTGTGCTTGGTCCGGGTTGATACCCGTTAAGTACGCCGGCAGGAATTGTACTTGTGGCGTCTGGAATAATTTCGTCTACTGTTGTCTTATCAACGGCAACAATGTACTTTGCTGATGCTCCGGAGCCAAATCTTGCTGACTCACCATCATCAAATAATTTAATTACTGGTAGATAAAGGAGGTTATCTCTTGCAATTGATAAAAGATTGCTCTTCATACTAGACGCATTGTTTGCAAATGCCTCAAGTATGGGAGTTTGTAGAATAGTTAATGCCTGCGCAGCAGTTGTTGCATTTTTGTCATAGAGAGCGTAATCGATCTCATCATCACCTAAAGCAAATTTTACGATTCTAAAAGTACCGTCTCCCTTTGCTAAACGAAGTCGACCTGTGTCTGTTAGCACAGCGTCTAAAATAATATCACCAGAGTTATCTAAAAAAGCCATAATTAATTCCCTACGTTAAATAGTTCATTGCAAGTTAATTATCCTGCAAATTAGGATTTGATATTCCCTCGACATTAAAATTGAGGTTCAAATCTATTTTTCTTCCTGTATCTTTACTTATTACTCTGACCTTGAAGGTCACATCATCAGCCCATACTGTTCCACCCAAGCTGATACCTTGTCCTGGGGGCTGCAGTGGATTGCCGGCAGACTCTGCTGCAGCATCAACGCCGGTTATTTTCTTTGAATCCAAAGAAGTGTCTATCTCTAAATATCTTCTAAAAGATTTTTCAGCAGTTCTTGTCTCTGTAGAAGGCAGATCATAGGGTAAGATAATAGGATAGACTCTCCCATTATCATCAACCATTTGCACTTTGAGAATTGGGCTCGGGACAGATATAAACCCATTTTTATCGATTGTTCTAAAGCAATAATAGTATATAACATTAGGCTCTATGTTGTCTAGAGTACTGGCTGTAGTTATTGATCTACCTGATGGGGTTACTGTTTGGAGTGTATACTTTCTTTGTCCAGCAAAATCCTTATATGTCGTTGGAGCGATATCAGTCCTGTATACTTGAAATGAAACGATAGAGTCGTCAGAGCCAAATACCAATGCTTCGCCGGGGAGGCGCCCTTGGCCAATTCTTATCTCTTCAAATCTAGCATCGTCTTCTTCTTCAATAGAGATCGGAAGATAAGAATTTCTTGTAACACTTTCATTTAAAAGAATTTTGATTCTCTTGCTTTCGCCCTTGAGAGGTATAATGTCTACGTCTGGGAACTGTGGTGGAAGATCAACCACCTCAAAAACATTTGTTTCAAAATAAGGAAGTTCCAGAATCTTAACTGATTTGTAGTTTTGAACCTGTACTTCTGCTTCTCCAGCGCGGGATAGATCCCAAGGAGCGATAGGGCTTGAACCATGAGGGCCTGAATTAAAAAGAAATTGTGTCACCGGAAGTTGACTCGGCGTAGCAAGATCCAAAAATGAACTTAAGTTAAATAAGCTGTCAATATCCGATGCCGGTACGGAAAGGATAATGTTGAGCAAAGCTACTCTGTTTTTCAGCAGATGTGAGACTATTTAAATCCTGTGTTCTCGCAATCACAAATCTACCAACATTTTGCCCTAATTCACTAATAACAAATCGAACTCTCCAGGCAGATCCTAGAACCTCTTGTATTTTTGAGGCAACTAAATTTAAATTCACATTTCTAGAATTAACACCTAAACTCCCGGGGCCGAGTATACCGTCCAGTTCTTCTGTTTGAAATTCAAGATTGATTGGATCTAATCTATAATCAAAGTAGAATGAATAATTTTCGTTAAACCATTCGTTCTGTGAGTAAAGGTTAGTGGGTGCATCAGATGTATAAAGAGCCAGTAATGCAACCCCAATATTTGTTACTGTTGTAAAGTTTATTTCTGTCCCGACATATATTTGCTTACCCTGAAACAGAACCCAAGGGGTAGAGGCCCCGATGTTCGGGCTAGCAACGTCCCACCAAAGCCCATCAGAGGGCCCAATAAACTTGGGTAAGCGTTTGGTAAAGGTGGGTATACTTGCGGGTTTACATACTTGTATTGGTTTCCGACTACAAGATCGTATGAATACGCTTTGTATAAGTATCTCTCACCAAACTTGACTTGAGTATCAATATACTTTGTAGCACCCTCAATATTTGGAAAGTAAATACTTTGTATTGGCTCTGGTAGAGGTTGTCCTGTAGCAGAACTTACTCTGTGTTTATCCAGTTTATAAACAAGCGTCTTGTTGTAACTGTTGGTACCGTCCAGTACTTGTTCATATGTTCTTGCTTTAGCATTTAATTTATCAGCTAAATTTAGAATAAATCCTTGTGCAGAATCTTCAAATACGTTGTATTCACTATCATCTGACAAAGTAGCTTCTGGAATTGAGAAATATTCTTGTCCAATTATAGAACCCGTGCCTTGAACTAATGCAATATTTATATTATCAACTTGATTAACAAATCCATAATATGTATCTCCTAGCTCACTATCACCATAGTTCACGGTGGTTCCAAGTTGAGAGAAAATATTAGCAAATAGATTATTTAAGTCAATCGCATTTACTTTATAAGGTTGTGTTGCTTCCGGGTTGTTTTCGGGGATCCAATTACCGGGTCCATTCCAATCAAATCCATAATATTTATTCTGCTCTTCGGTGCTCTCAAACGCACTAAAGTCCAGCTTTTGATAGAAATCATATGATCCAGTCTCAAAGTTAAGTATATTTGCTTTCATAACTTCAAATAAGAAAAACTTCAAAGCATCGTTACTATCAGTGCTATCGAACAAATCATCAGTACCAGCCAGAGGAAAATTAACTTCTGCTGAATATGGATAGGATTCTTGCCTACCTGAGATGTCTGATAGAAGATTATCAGATCCGGACAAGAGTTCAGGAGCGAGCCCTAGGTGTCTATTAAGTGACTCAACACCTAAGGGAGTCTCTGAAAAGTTTTTTCTTGCAAATCTAGATAAAATAGAATCCGGTACCTGGGAGGATATCTGAATTTGTCCTAATGGAATATCATTGGCGGTCAAGAAATCATTATCTATACTTGAACCAAGAGTGGGCTCAATAATCTGTGTTGCAACCCATTGTCTTGAAGAGTCATTATCTCCATACAGTTCTTCGTACAGATATCCTCCGTTACTTGCGATACTATAAACGGAATACAAGTTTGGGATGTATAGTTCACTTATTTCAGATTTGTTTTTTAGCTCATCAAAAAATGTATTATAGTAATTGTAGTTTATTACAACGGAGTGTTGATCCCTTGTTGGTAGATTCTTTTCAAATTTATGATCTAAATAAAGCTCGCCTCCGGAGTTACCAAACAGTCCGTAAAATGGCTTACTTGGTACTGCACCATTACCTAAAACATATCCTTGCCAATTCGACCAGAAAGGTTCATTGAATAACACTTTATATTGGTCCTGAACGCCGAAGAGGTACCCTGCATTATTCCAACTTATATTTGATCCCGTGAGAAGCAGAGTATCAACTAATTGTGAGTTATTGCTTGCCCGGGAGACGCCGATGACGTTCGGGCCCGGGTGAGGGCGGCGGCCAAATGCTATATCGGTAGATGCAAGTAAGTCATTGCCGCTAAAAGAGTTAGCGACTATCCCTACAATCCAAGGAGGAGGAATCTCAGTAAATGAAAATTCGCTTACTACCTCTGCATTAAACCCAACAGAGTCAAGGTAGCTACCTTGAGATTCTATATCAACATCTTGCAAATACTTAAACTCACTATAGTTTGATGGGGATGTTCCGTCATTCCAAGAGAAATAGCGTGCAGAAGAAAGCCTTAAGTAATCATAGTCAGACTCATAACGGCGACTAACCATAGGATGGCCGCGGTTTTCGTTCTCGCTTATACGCCAACCGGTACGCCTTCTTTCTCTCGGCGTAGCAACCAAGTTTCTATTTACAATTAAAAACTTACGAGACATTATTGCTCACCTCTTACATCTTTTAAAATACGATGGGCCTTGTTAGAAATAGGAGCTAATATTTCGTGTGGCTTTGATGTATGAACTGGACCTACCATTACAATATTCTTTCTTTGCTGTTGTGAATATCTTATATGATATGCCCCAACATACTTATCGCCATTTGGTAATAAGAAATCGTTTCCATTTGTATATAGGTTTTCGTTTGGATTATTCTCTTCTTGCATTTGTTGCGGGATAGAGGTATTAAGTGCTTGAGTAAACGGAACCTGCTGCACATCTGCAAACGAAAATTCTACTTCATCATTGCTTTCATCAGTAGGGATGCCTATACCAGCAAGTGATATACCAGCAGAAACATTGCTATCTGTATTAGTTACAGGCAGATCGTTACCAATCAAAAATATCTCATCATATATTGGGTAACTTATTCCCTCATACTTGCTAAACTGGGAAGCGTACTCTACAAATCTGCACAATAAAGTCGTACTAGAGTTTAGTATGTTTGTTAACAAACCTTGAGTTAGCGAAACCCAAACAGGATCTTTCATAAAGAGCGAGTTGCTTGTTTGTTTAAACCCGGCCAAATATTCAATCTTCCTAACATTTCCAAATTTTAATGCAATATCAGGAACTTGAGAAGCAGATACTGCACTATTGGTCATATTGCTATACACAAGCTCTTGTGGGGATAAAACTCTTGTTCACTTGTAGGACTAAACAATGTAGGTAAATTGGTGCTTCGTGTTGATTTTGCTGCTTCCTGATCTACTACCTGCTGATTAAAGGTGTCAAAAGTATTATTTTTCGCGCCGAAGACTTTTTTGTCTGTTAAGTTCTTGACTTTTTTGTTTTTCTTACTTTTATCAAGAGTAAAATAATCTGTCTGGTAAGATACATTAGCACTTCTGTATCAAGTTTTTCAATCTGATTTAGATAAGCTGCCTCTGTGTTATTGTTAGCTGTCGAAAATATAAAGTTATTCAGTGAAACACTGCCGGCTTTATTGATCACAAATGGTGAATGTTCCGACATTTTTTCAGCTGCATCAATATAGTTGTCTGCGTCTTGTAAATCTTGTACCTCGCCAAATAGGCCAGAGGATTCTTGTCCTACTTGAATTTCGATATTACAATTATTTCTATCCATTAGTAGTAGGCTATTTTTAATTACTTGTAGTACTTGATCTGGCGCGTCTGTATTGTTGTTACTGATCTCGCCGGATGCTAAATCAATTGGTGAATTTCTGTACGCTTTTGAAACCAAAATCTTTGTTGCAATTACACTATCATTTGTATCCGAGATGGGATCCGGTAAATTTACTTTGTTTTGATTGCCGTAAAGAGAAAAATAGTTTGGTGTTAAGCTAACATCATCCTTATCATTAAATACAAGATTATCATACTTTGTTGTTTCGACTGTCTTGACTTGATTAAACTGATCAAAACTTAAAATTCTGAAATTAGAATAACTTGGCTGGTTTGCCTCTCCTTCTTCTACTGATAAATAATCATATCCATTGTTGATAAGGTCTTCGGCGTCTACCACTTGATCGAAGAAATGTTTTATTTTAATAATTCTCGAACCATTACCAAGTCTTGAAACTTTTGTATCTATATTCTGTGCGGTGCCGGGATTAATATTTCCACGCTTTATAAATATTTGTATCTCGCTGATTAATCCGTCAACTACCTCGATAAGATCTTTGATTCCCTCAGGACCTATTCGAAGTGGATTTGAAGAATCATATATTTTCAAAGCCAAAGAATTAGGGGGACTCCTGTAATGAAAGAGAAAAGTTCTCATAAAATACTGATAGAGCGCCTACATATCCCTTGATCGCATCAAGGACAACTATTTCTCGCTCTTGTTTGTATCTTAATTTATAAGACTCAGTTAACTGTTTACTATACACATCGTAGTTGCTAGAAAGTGAGGCTTCGGAATAAATGTCTTTTAGTCTAGCAGAATTAACAGAAAGACCATTGCTTTCATTGCCTATAAGATCTGTGATTGTCTGAGCCGTCTTATCAATAAGAGAGATTTCCACTCCATATTGGTATAACCCAAACGTTTTATTTTTAATCTCTGTATCTGTTGTCTGCGCAGTCAAAATTGTATCTATATTTAATAAATTAACGTAGTTTGTGTCTCCACCAACCGGTTCTTCTAACTTATCAAAATCAAGGCTTGGACCGGCAGCGGTCAATCGATTTGATGGAATAAAGGATGATAATCTTTTTCTTAAGAATTTTACGTCTTTTACTTCAAGAGAATTTAATAAGTCTAAGTTATTTTTGATTAGTCTTCCAAATAAAGTATTATTTTTAGAATAAGCCAGTTTGTTGAAACTAAAGCTTAATGGAAGATTTAAATTCTTTGTTTTTGCGAAATACAAATCAGAAAAATAGTTTGTGCTTTCGGTACTTAGTTTATTATAAATTGAATCTCTTGTGTTTATTCCCTTATTAAAATCAAACAAGCTATCAAAATTGTTTTCTACTGTTTTAAATAAGTTCTTGCCTAGCAGACTTCTATATACCACCTTTGCATTTGGTACCTGTTTTGAATATAACAAAGTATTGTTTGTTTTACGATATTCACCCATATTATCAACATAAAAAGGACCAAGCCAAATGTTAGATTGGGCTTCGTTTTCGTACAAAACTATATTGTTTCTCGGGGGGGGATGCCGCCTTCTAGTACCTTAAGGATATCTTTGTTTGTAACCGAGTAATTTACCACTTTTCTTAAAGTTATTGGTTTAGCAGTAACCGCAATAACAGATAAATAGTCTATCTTTTCCCTATTAATGTGTATCTCATCTATTACATTTGCCTGCTGATACTCAGGAGTATAAGTTGATGCAAAGCCCTTTTCATACTGAAATTGATTTTGGGAAATTACTAAATTTTTATCAGATTTTGCTTTTGAGATGTAAGAGGAGATTGTGCCGGGGGTGCCGATCAATTCAGCAAACAACGACGGGTCCATACAATATAAAATAAAATAATCTTTTTTTACTTTGCTCATATTGAGCGCAAGAAAGTTAACTGTTGTAGTAAACTTATATTGATCGTCAAGTTGATCAATTATAATATTTTGTATATTTGGGGTTACATTAACAATACTTAAAGACATTATTCACATATATCCGTTTCAGGTTCATAGAGATCTCTCAAAAGGAACTCCTTAGTACTAATAACATTGGTGACATTCGAATCTCTTACAAGCCTGTTGTCGGTTATAGCTGGTAGTTTACTGACGCGTGAGTCTTGTATCTCTTTATCTACTCTAACAGTAAGGTATTTTTCAACATCAGTATCAATGGTATTATAGATATCGTTTGTATAGAGTAATTGAGTTGGAGTACCATCAAGTCCGGAGACAGAAGAGCCGGAGACGAATACTTGAACATCAAAATTTTCTTTTTTAAAATCAACATTTTCCTCTACAATATCAAGAATTATCTTTCCATCTGTTAAGGAGAAATAAGTTCCATCTTCGAAAACTTGAGAAATGATATTATCAAATTCCGATGCTTGTATTTCTCCTGATACATTTTGTTGTTGATTTGGGCCGACTGGAAATAAAACTTCCGAGAATTCCACAGACGCATTACTAAACTGTAAAGCAGGATTATTTGTATTGCTTACAAATAACTTATAATTAATATCGATATTGATTTGAGGTATTTGTTCTGTTGTTGTTGCTGAGGATATGTAACCAGTACTAGATGAAATTTGTCCTTTCAGCATACCAACCGACCACGCAGGATGCTTCTTTGAAGTTTGTGCTGATCTACCCAAAGGCTTTGATAGGAAATCAAATTTATCTCCCGTATTTTGCAATTCAGTTGAATTGTAAATGGGATTATTTACTGTATCTTGTACGACGCTTGAAGCGTTTGGGAAGGCGCCAGAAATGTTATTTCTAATAATTTGATTTATTTGATTTATTGAGCTTTCAACTCCTACATAAACTGATGCTTGTTTAATTCTCGGTGTCTCGCTTTGAATCCTGCCTTCAATATCGTTTTGTGATTCTGTTGTTACCCCAGCATAATCTGCATCATACAGGATATCGTCATCAAAAAATGCATAATATTCTGGTGAGAAAAGGCCCTTGGCCATAAGTGACTCTCCGTAGGGAGTCAATACGATGTCCAATACTTCTTCTTTATCGTCAAAAAACTGCATTAATCACCTTCCAAAATTACGGGAATTGGAGAGGCTGCTGTAATATTAACATTGCCTATTACCTCTATTGTGCTATCCGGGGGCATTTGCGACTTATACTCAATGGACTCGTCAATCTTAATTAGTTCTACCAGAGAGAAATAATCATATGGCCAGTTATAGGAGTAATCTCTGTTATTAATATTACTTGGGATAACCGATAGATCATCCGCCAGCCCGATCTTTGTATATCTTGTGAAGTCTTTCTGTGCTCTCTTCTTAACTTTGAATACCAACCATCTTAAGTCCTTGCGAATTGGTCTATCTGATTTGTTTAAGATCTGCCTTGATAATAGTTTGTGTTCAATCGTGGATACTCTTTTCTCAAATGTCTCACCTATATCTGGCGGCAAGTTCTGCCAAATATCTGATATATCCTGTTGTTTAATCCGGATTCCAAATTCAAACACATACATTGCAACCTTATCCATTTCCGGATTGATCACATAGTCAAATCTTGGTGGGAATACATATTTTTTAAGATGCGATTTTGTTTTCTTAATTGATGGTATTGCAGTATCATCAAGTTTATAAAACTTTCTTCTTCCGTCTTCACCTACGAAGAACGGAACGGCAACCACAGCTTCCTCAAGGACAGCATTAGTCTTTACTCTTCCAAGTCTATGTGGTTGTCCTGTAGGCATTCCAACTACATTGGCTAGGGAGCCATATGAAGATCTTAAGTTATCCTCTACTACTGCAAAGACACCATTTGAGCCGGATGGGATATCCCCGTATGTATGCCACATACCAGAACCGGATAGGTTATTGGCCCTAGAAAGCCCTAGGGCTACTACATCCGTTGTCGGGGGAGTGACTGACGCTGTTGCATTTACAAAGTTTAAAATTGGTGTTTCAAATTTTGATTGGATTAGCCACTGCTTCTTAAGATCCGTAGTTCCATTTGGAGTTGAGTTGATTATCTCTGTTAATTTAAAACTATCTTCAACTTCCATTCTTACAGATGAAGAATACTCGATTCCCAGATCCTTGTTTACTTTTAATGGAGAAAACTCGTCTCTATCAAATTCTATTGTTGTATTGGCTAGGATTTCTTCCAAAGTAGGCTGACCGGTGTTTTGAGCAGTGTATATGAATGTTGCAGAGCCACTACCATCATAATATGATGGAGTCAGGTGCGAATAACTAGCACTGTAATTTAAATTATCAACATTCGTAAACAGAGGTGTTCCAAATGCAGACTGTCTTTTGTAGATATCGAACGAATTATAATCAGGCCGACGCGTAGAATAATTAAAGGGACGATATAGTTTGAGCGTCATTCTATATTCTGATCCTGATGTTACCGTTCCAAAGTTTTCTTCTCTGTCGGATACAATATTTGTTAATCCTTGTCCAAAGAAATCTACTGCTTCACACAAAAAGTTATCAACTGCTAGCTGATAGTTTTCTTTTCCTTCTCCCGACCAAGCAGCATAGTGATCGTAATTTCCATATGCTACTTCTAGACTAGCCGAGCCAACTCCACTATCATAAATATAATTTCCGGCGCCTGATAAATAAGTTTCTGTTAAGTAAGTTGCCGGTTGATATATGGCCTCGAAAGGTATTTTTTGTGGGAAATATCCTTTATCTCGGGCCGCGGTTCCATTCATATATGAGGAAGTGAAAGCTAGTCCACCTTCAAATCTTAAGGTGCCCTCGGGTAAAACAGTTACTGATGCAGTGTTTGCATTAAATACAGTCTCTACAGAATTAGCTGACGTTGCTGTCGCATTACTAGCCGTGTTTTGCAAAACAAAGTTACTAACAGCCAAACCAGATTTAATTGTATTGAACATAATCCCGGGCGAGAAAAGAGGTTCTAATATTGCGCGGTAGTCAACTAGTTCATCGCCTGTTCTAATTTGATCTTTATAGGATTCTTCGAATATTGATGCTAATTCTAAGGTTCTCTCTGCTGGATAGAACCCCTTGTATGGTAGGAACTTCAATAGCGCCGAGCACTTAAGACCAATGGAGTCTTTGGACATTATTGAATTATCTACTAGTTCTGTGCCTTCATATTCTTTATCCACAATTTCAAAGAATTTCATAAAGTCCGAGTTAGCATATTCTTTGAAAAAGCCATCTTCGGACGAATTCGAGTAGGCTGTACCACTTAATTCTAGAAGATCATCGATACTAGTTAAAGTTGTGAAATCATCGGTTTGTAAGTATTCATCAATATGTTTTGAAATTCTAAATTCTGGTACCAGGGAGTAATCCTTGCCTATTAACCTTAAATTTCTTTGATATTGTTCGTATGTCTGATAAGGCTGTTTCCCTGATTGGCCCGGGGCATCCCAAAATTGATCCCCACCGAACACCGGGATTGACGCGGTTGAGCCTAGTGGTACTCTTGAGGCGTATGTGGCTGCAGGGAATACTCCGATAGTTGGTCCAACAGAAGATGATATAAAGTATCTTGAATACTGGTTCTGAAGCTCTCCAGCACCGTCAGGAACATTCTGTGAACTATTGCTAGCTATTTGAATTGAAGAAGTAGTACTATAGTTATTGTGAGCATCAAGTGGCCATATACTAGTTTCTCCGGTGTACCCGCTAGAAGTAATTACAAAGTCTTGTGAGGTGGTAAAGGAAACATCTTTTGCTCGATTGGCTCTGTTTTTATCCCATACATCCGAGATAGTATAACTTTCTCTTGTTCTGGTTCTGTTAAGATAAGAGTTGTAAGATGCTGGATATACTCTCTGTGAATATACAACTGACGCAGAGGTTAATAAATTTGAAACTCGGCCGTCATTGTTCCTATTCTTAAGGATCATAGAGTTTATACGGTTGAAGTATAAATCTGATGACTCATAATCTTTTTTAGTGTTTTCTACGTTATCAATTTCATAATTTGCAAAATGAATTAGTTTGTTGCCGAACGAGTTTTTAAACGTAAGTCTCACATCTCCCGCATTTAACGAGTGTCTCAAAGGCGTCTCTGAGGAGTATACGGCCGGTTCTGTGAACCTTTCTAGAGTATTTCCTCTTGATACTCCTACGGAGCTATCATATGTGTTCTTTGTTACTACTGAATATACGTTGTTTTCAATATGTGTTCTAACAACTGGATGGTTTCTAAGTCTAACTTGCTTCCAAGTTGGGTACTGATATGGACCATTACGATTTAATATCATCGTATTAAACATATCGGCTGCATTATCAAAGACTGGGGATTCCCAATAGTCAGCATTAATATAGGAAGACGTTGCTGTATCTAACGGCAACCCAAGAGTGTTAGCAGAAGAGCTAACAGAATCTACGATTGCAAGTGTTAGATAGTTGAAGACTCCATCTTCATAGTCAACCGATCGGCTAATAGTAGGAAGTGCTTCTACAAAGTAGCCGCCACTTAATTCTGTGTATCCGTAGATGATTGAGTTAGAGCTTAGAGAAGATGTAATCCACTGATATTGCTGCTCAGACCTGGGAATTGGGTGAGTTATAAATCCGTTATCGTAACCTGATGCAGTTACAGTTGAGGCAGCATATGTTTCTAATCTTCTTCTTCTATTCCTGTTTATCTTGTGATATGAACCTATTGTTGGATACCCGACTGTTGGATAAGTTCCATATGCTGCATCCACACCGAATTGACCACAATGCAAAGTAAGTCTCTGATTAAGACCTCTGGGCTTATCGATTTGATCTTGTACCCTAATCGTCGCTGCGATCGTTGAATCAACCGACGCGGACCCAGACAGTCCATAATTTAGAACTCCTAAATTACGATAAGGAATAGCATTATAAACTGATTTCTCTTCGTGCGCGGGATCTAGATAACCTCTGGAAGATGCAGCAGTTGAACCGGGGGCTGAAAATCTGTTAACAAAGACAGTTTTATTAGAATTAGAGCCATCTCTGTTTGGCAATGTATAGTCTAAATTACCTCCAACATTTTCCGTTGAAGTTGTTGTTAAAGGAAAGCGCCCTCTTGTCGCTAGCGTCTCTGGGTAAGAAGCAAAGCTAAATGACTGATTTCTATAAAACAGATCGTTATTTGTTCTGCCCGAAGTCTGAACAACTTGATAATTCTTTGTATAGTTGCCGATACTATTGTGAACAATCGTTCCGGACAACCTTACACCAACAGAGTCCGTTGTCATAAGAATATTCTTGATGTTTACAGATCTCTTTGTACCCTCTGGTCGAAGGCGATGAGCAGTTTTCAGCGCCGGTAAGAACCCATTAGGCGCTGAACCTGATGGGGAATCAGCAAATGGGTAGTTTGGCGGAACTATGCCCAAGGCTCCGACAGCACCAGCTGGTATTCCGGCGCTTCCGGTGTCTAACCCTAGAGTTAAGCGGAATCCTTCTGCTCTGTTTTCTCTAGTATCTGTTCCATCATTCAACTCTGTATGGCGATAGTATCTTCCGCCGACAAACTTTTCAGTGAATGGACCCTGAAGAGGTCTAGTATCATTATCTCCAACAATATCTTCGTGCAAGTTTGTAACTATTATGTTTGGCTTAAATGACGCTGAAATAACTGCACTATAATCTGTTGTTGCAGAGGAGCTGTATAGAGAGAATGGCGTCAGGTACGAACCCTTTGCTTTATTATTCTCATCACTTTTATTTATCGATGGATTGATCGCATATCTAATTCTCTTCTTCTTGCCCGGGGTCAAATCGTCCGAGATATTTTGTTCTTCTTGAACATCGGTATCAAAAGACAGCATAATATTTTTTGGAATATTAGATGTAGGGACGAGTGGTCCCCATGGTGCAGTTGCTTCAAATACAAAGTTCTTAATTTTGTTATTCGCAAAGTTAGTTCCACCATCAATTAACTTTTGCTCATCATTTGTGAACCTAAAAATGTTCTTTTCTTTGCGCTGCTTATTATCACGAATAGAGCTTTTAAATATTCTTTCTCTATTTCCATCAACTGCGGCATCGCCGCTAGCTAATTGACCACTATTTCTCGATGCTCGTGTGAGCCACCAGTTAGCATTAACATTTTCCTGGGTTGGTTCGGCGCCTGAAGCTGGTGGAGGAGCGTGAGTAAACTCCCAGCCCGGGCTTAATGGAAGAGGAGACTCAATCGTTCCTGCAAGATTTGGCTGCTTGAACTCCAAGGTAGGAAACTTGTGTTGGTATTTATTTCTTTCAAGAATATGGCTTTCAACAATATTCTCGACATTATCAGAGAACTCGGCGCTTGCTGGTATTAATTGCTGCAGCATCTTACTTAGTGCTGAATCAAACCATTTGTAATACTCTACATACTTGTCTAGATCTGGGGTATTCCCAACTCTGTCGAAGAACATCTGTCTTAAGACTCTTAAGTCCTTATACTCCGATCGGTACTTATTAACAGGATTTCCAATAATATTATTAAAATCTGTAATGACTGCAAACGTTTTTATCATCTCCTCGGAGATGGTCGCATACATGCTCTTTTCAATAGCAAAGAGATAGTTTATTGGTCGAGATTCTCTTGTAAATTGAATGTCATCCTGAACGTTGAGGACTTCGATCATGTCCTCGGAGGTCAATTTTTCAGGTTCTAGAAGTTCCGCAGCAATATTATAATCAGCATCAATTACATTAGTATCACTAACAGGGAATCCAAATCCCTGCCCAGCATGCTGGGCTCCCAATAAATTACCTAAGAACCCAAACTGCGTTGATTGTGTTTCTGTTGAACCAGATGAAAAGTCGGCAACAACAAATTGGCCAGAAGCGTTTGAGCCTGTAACTGTTTCAAAGTCCCAATTTAAGGCTAGTGTATTTCCTCTCTTGAAATCCAGATTTAAAGACTGCTTGTTCTGGAATAAGAACGGATCCTCGGAAGGACGAGCCGTACCATAGTTAGAAATATCTTTAGCATGAGCTTGTAGTACAGACATTTCGATATCATCAAGCCAGTATCTACAATATCCTGCTCTAATGTCCGTGCTTTCAAGAGTTGAGCCTGTGAAGTTTGTTCTGTGAGAACCCAGGTATATTCTAGTAGAGCCTGTTATCGGCCCGTAGCCATCATTTGCAGCGTCAAACGAGCCAGTGACTGTGAATGAATTTAAAACGACGCCAGCGTCTACCTGTGTTCCTTTAAACTCAACTACATAATCTGTTGTGGATGTTCCTTCAATACTATCAACTAGCGGATACTCTGTTGGCTTGATCGTAACAGCAAATACCCAGTTTGTATTATCGTATACCTCTTGGTAGTAAGAAGAAGAAATCGTTGGTAATACGCCACCGGCACTAGTGGTCAAAACAAATTTAACATCACCAGACATAATCTCGTCTCTTATAGCATAAACTTGATAATTTGCATTATCTGGTGTGGGCCAAGTTAAAGAGTCAGGATTTGATGGATCGACTGTATGTCGACCAAATAAAGAAGAGGTAAGATTATTGTAATAGTAATCCGAGTATGCCTTTTCAGACGCGTCTGGCTTCTTAGGAAAGAGGATATACGTTTCTAGCGTGCTCGCAAATCCTCCGGTAAGTTCGCTAGCACCAGAGAGATAGGAAACTGTATTTGAATCTGCGCTAGATGTTAAGAATACTGTCGAACCAAAATTTGATGTTTGACTAAAATCTACATATTTTTTCTTAATAGAATTTAGCTCACGGTTATTCTTTACTTCAAACTCAACATTATTTCCATAAACATTTAGACGATAGATCTTCTCATCCACTCCAAAACATCTGATTAGATTTCGGAAGGACTGTCGTGTACCTTTAGTCTTGTATACGTTTATAAGGTTATTATAAATGTTTTGATAGATTTTGTTTTTGATATTTGAGAGAGAATCTCGATATTCTCTCTTCTCATCTCTATCTCCCAGTTGTTCTAGAATATCTGCATCAGCAAACAACTCCGGTGCGACGAAGCCTTTTCCAGCCAAAAGTCTATTGGCGAGAACATTTTCTTTTGTTGAAGATCCGCTTAAGTATTGAATGTCCTGTAAATCGGAGAAGCTTTCTATCTGCAGATATAGGTTATCAAAATAACTTGACATTACCTGTGTTAGTTTTTTTGAGTTCGCCTCCTTGCTCAAGATCATTCTCTTGCATCCAAGATGGAAAGAATGTGAACAATTGAGATGAGTTTTCAAAGTCGTGAGTTGAACCTGATAATTTAAGAGAATCTAGTTTTGCTTCAACATCCGGATGAAAAGAATATATAATGGGATCTGCAAACTCTGTTGCTGCAGCAGAGGAAGAGACTATCGCAGAACCTACATTTCGCGCGCCAGTAGAATATCCAGTCCAAGTACCATTTGTGACGCGGCCAGAATAGTCCAATACTGTACTATCTGTTGCTGTTATTCCGGTTATTCCTTCATTAAACTTATAGTAAACTCCCAAATCTGTATTTGCAAGATCGGTATTGGTGCCGCCACCAATCTGGGTAAACCAATACCTACCGATCTTTTCAGAAGTTCTCTGTGTCTTCCAATATCTAAATTCGTCCAAAGACCCTGATAGTTTTCCATATCCTAAAGTTGTGGAACTTGGGCTGGCTGTTCCTGATACCGAAGTCAAAAGCGCTCCGATATTTGCTTGCATAGAGCCACGAATCTTATTTATGCCCGCAGATCCAATTGTTTCTGTTGTCTGTAAATCTCCATCAAGATAAGACTTAGCTGTGATTCCCGTGGAAGCGGATAGGAACGAAAATGCATAATGATGCCAGTTCCCATCGGCAACAGTAGTGCTGGTTGTCGACCCAATTGCTTGCCATTGAACACCAGTCGTTCCCGAAAGTATAGTAACAAGCCAACTAGGTGTCGAAGCCGCACCGGTCAATTCTAGTCTTAGTCTTCCGTAGTCAGCAGAACTTGATTGCTCATTGTTCCAAATGTCTACGATAACTTCTTTTTCAGTATTTGAGTTGTTAAATGCTTCTTTGTTTAGCCAAAACTCAACTGTGACGCCTTCTGCTAGGTCAATTTCTAAATTAGATTCTCTGTTGTTGTTTGGATCCCAAACATTTGAAGGCTGATTTTGAACGCCGCCTCCGAGACCGGGGCCCCCTTTAATACCAATGTATTCTAGTTCGTCAGATAAACCATACCCATCTTCTAGACTTCCAACAATCGAACCCCACCCATCAGTAGAAAAATTAATATATCCTGTGGTTCTGGGGTATTCATTATCAAAAATATAAAGATCTATGTAAGAGCCACTGTTTCGCCACTGAAGTTTCTCTGATAGAGAGCCATCATAGGGATAGAGAGAATGTATGTAAGTAAATGAATCTTCGTAATACTTCTCGGCGGATCCATATTTAGCAAAATTCTCTGGTTTAGAAAAATCTACTTCTGGAACAAATCGTTTTTCATCGATAATATCTGCTTTATGGTATTCATAAGATTCTACAACATCACCTATTTCAGCTGCTGTTTTATCTGCGACTACTTTTGTAAGAGATATGTCTTCAAATAGTGCTTTGAGGCTCATACTTTAATTATTCTTCAACTCGAAATTTGAATGTTTGAGGTTGTTCTTGCCATGCGCCGATGCTGTCGTTATAGAAAGACAGCTTTATTTCATACATATAATCTGATTCCAAAAGAGACATATCTAAATCAAAGTAGTTGCCTTCTTTGTCGTAGGATAAGTAAGTACTAAAGTCTGAGCCTGTTCCGTATGGGATTGCAGTATATCTATCAGTTACTCTCTCTACGCTAAATGAAGCGCTCTCAATAATATCAGTTGGATTGTTTGCTGTCGCAACTGTGTAGATCGTCGGGGACCAGTTTCTATCGCGAACAAAGAACCTAAATCTTGCTGTATCTTGTCTCGAATACTTCTTTTTAAGATTTCTACAAGATGTAATCCTATTGAATGTTGGGGCACTGTCGTAAGTTGGCATCAACTCTGGATAGAATGAGCCAGTAAAGAACTCTACTCCCCCGGAGTGCCATACATCGTGTATCTCTTGAAGGGGTGTAGAAGCCGCCGTAAGAGCCACATCACAAGAATAGAGGCCAGGACTCACATAACTTGCCGTAGCGTTTGTATCGCCGGCAGAGACCGTGCTTCCTCCTGCTGATAATGCGATTGCTGAGCCGGTTGGTGTTCCAAAAGAACTTGAGTAGAAAGATACTGATAAATCTCCTGTACCAACTGATGGAAGGTTTCTCAATCCGCCTCTTACATAGTTGTAGAAATACAGGCTATTTAAGTTAAATTCTGCCGGGGCGCGAGATGAAGAGAAGTGAAAGTTCTCTCTGTCGTCTTGAACACGCGAATCCCAGCGAGCCTCAATTACTGGTCTACTAAAGAAAAACTGTGTGGAACGAGCAAAGAACTTCTTTGTGTAATACGTGTCTGTAGAACCGTTGGTGTTGTGTATGATACTACCGGTATTCTGGCCCGTTGATGATGAAAAATACGCTTCTTGTGAGGAAGTTAGACGAATTCCAAACCCATAGTTGTTATATTCTCCACCGGACAGTCCTTTGATCCAGTTCTCTACAACCTCTGAAATATCTACCTCTAAATCCTCGTACCCTTCTGGAAAAGTTACATTGTAGTTATCTTGGGATAAGTAATCGCCACCCACAGTGCTCCAGGCAACCCTTCCGAGGCAGAAATCCAGTTTGATACTCCCTTATCGGTATACTCATCCATATCTAGGCCAGAGCCTTCTGTCCAAGATTGAGATATAGGTGCAACAACTAAAGTAAAATCCTGAGGTAATGTGAAAGGATGTTCTGCATTGTACATCTTAAGATAAAATGATACTGAGCCAGATGCCGGGATGATTCCGGCAGTTCTATCTGTGGATATTGAACTAACCGGAAATTCAATAGCTATTCTTGATAGCTGTTGGGATTGCCTAATGAAGAGGTTGTTTCACCGTAGATAGAGAAAACTTCTAGAGAGTCGGCATACCCCATGTTGGAGCCAGTGCCTCTATTAGTTAGTGTATAGTCAAATGCATTTGTTATCGTATTATCTGCACTTGCTGTATATCTTAGAATACTCATTAGGTCACGCTTCCTTGAACATCGTCACTTGGGTACTTCAATTCAAAAACTGTGTTTATCTCTCCGTTTAAATAACGCCCATCAACTGATAGGTTGCTATCAAAATCAAAGTCAGTATTTGAGTATACACCACCCTGTTTGTGTAAGATCTGAACATCTATTACGTCAATTACGCCCGGGACTCTGTTCAACTCTTTGTAAATATCTACAATATACAATGGCTCAGTAATATCATACTGCTGATTTGCAAAGAAATTTCTTAGTCTTTGAGTAGCCAGATTCAAAACATTAAATCTATTTTCTTCTAAATCCGCAACAATTGAAAAGTTTATCCCAAAGTTAACCACTAGTGCATCTCTTATATCAATAGTATCATTAATCATCTTATAATTTGAAAGCCAAGTTTTTAAGTTTTCTTTGATTGTACTATTAGTAGCAGTTAGAAATCCAAGTTTATTCTTTGAGATAACATACATATTTAAGTTTCTCTTAAAAGAGTCAAAGTCTCTCTCTCAAAAGAACAGCGATGAATAGCTCCGAAACTCGGAGGCATTGCATAAGAAATAGCTTTATAATCTTGAATTGTTACAGCTCTATTTTGGGCCGCATAAAAGGAGTATACTCTTTGTTTAAGTTCTTCGGCATTTGGGATCTGTATGTCTCCCCACAATTGGATCTTCGTTTGTTACCTCAAGAGAGTTGCGTACCTGAGATAATAACGCAGAGTTTAAACTCTGTGGATTATTGAACCTAAGCAGAGGAAACGACGGTTGTGTTAATGTATTAGCAGCTGCATTAACATCTGTTGAGTCATTTACTCGATAGAGGATTGTTATTTCAGTATTAGAAGGGCCAACTCCAAACTTATCTGTCTCTGTTAGATTGGTCGGATCAAAACTCTCTTGCGTGATATAATCACGACCGTGTAACTGAAGAACTATCTTACTTGGATCAACAACTGATTCATTTGTTAATTCGGATTCTGATCCATATCCAAATTGTAGATATGCATTTTTTCTATCTCTTTCAAGCGTAAATCTTCTTGTTACAGGCACAGCCTTAAGAATGGATGGAACTACATTATTATCAGTATTATTATTTCTAATCGCTTTGAAAACTATTTCTTGGGCCAGATGATCAACTTGGAAGTACCTATGGCCCTCTGTATCAAATACATTAATAATCTCAACTGGATCAGAGTTGCTTAAAGAAACTTTTCTAAACTTAGCAAACTCTCCAATTGTTTCAGTTTGTCTTTCGACACGGCCAGATATAACTCTTCCTGTTGCTTTGATGGCGAATTCTGTTGCAGCGCCCGTTGAAGCATTGACTTTATTAACAATAATCGGATTATTTGGATCTGCGAAGTTTACATCGTCTATTAAGGTAAAGTTCTGGCCAGCAGTAGTTGTAAACGTTGAGTTTGCCTGAAGTACCGGAATATAGTTTTCATCCGGGGCGCCGGCAGTTGACGCTGGAACCGAGACAAAAAACTGTGCTGTTCCGACTGACGAAAAAGAATCAGCATATTTATATCCAAGCTGTCTTGCGATCTTTACAACATTGTCGTACTCGTTTGCAGTATCTAAGAATGTTTCATTTAGCTGGTAGTCTGCATAATATGATAACACATCGCCTACATATGCGACAGTATCTAATACCAATGAGCCAAAGCCGGCTGAGTTGAAGTCTTTAAAGGAGTCGGGGTAATATCTTTTAACATAATCAATTAAATTGTTTCTAATTGAGTTAAAGTCGCGCCCTGCATAGTTAATAACTTTTAACTGTTTTTTTGCTATTGTTTGCTCTATCGTCAGCCATAATCTATGTTGTCCTATATGGTTTGAACAGCAGAACCAATTTCTACTATTTCCTCATCTATTCCAATCGAGGGCACCGAGAATGTTATTGAAATAATTAGTATTTGGTCTTCATATCCATTTAAAAGTTGACTTTTATTAAAAGATACAGCCCCCAAGGATACAAACGACATGTATTTATTTGTTTGAGATTGAATATCAGAAGCAATTTGATTTTGCAACCCGGGTGTATTCAATTCAAATAAATATTTTCTTAAACCAACTCCAAATTCAATGTCTGCAATTCTCTCACCGGGAACTGTCAACATTAAATTAATAAAGTTTTGCTTAACTACCTCTTTCAATGTCGTATTAAGAGAATATGCTCCAACATAGTCATCAATCAGTAGGGGAAATTTAGGGGGACAATCCAATCATAATAGTGCCTTACCTTTATAAATAGTTGATAATCAATTCTTTATCTATTGATCATCACAATCATCATCTATTTGAAGCTCTTGTTGTCCAAATTCAGATAACCTTAGGAGAAGATATACAATTCCAAAGGGTGTTATTGGCGGGTTAAAAATAGTATATGGTATTGATCCGACAAGATCGATACCCTTTTCTGTTATTGAGGGCTTAAGCGCATCAGGGAACCCATCGGGAAATGCTCTATCTACTTCAGCTTGCATTTGAGATATTATCTCTTCTAGGAAGGGAAGATTGGCTATATCAGCATTTGACTGCTGAATTGCTTGCTGCTGGCTAGCATTTAACTCTGGTATATCAGGCCCACAATCTGCATTGCCGGAAGGTGCTTCTGGTAGGGCGCCCTGAAGAGCAGCAAAGGTCTCAGCGGTTTTGATCTTTTGGAAAACTCCTCTAGAAGTATCTTTGATCTTTTTGCCCACAATAACATGAGGTTCTGTGAGTTCTACTACGCCTTTGAGAATATGTTTTGGCGTTTCTTTAAGCATCTTATTGAGGAATGACTGGCCCATCGCTGCTATTGGTGCAAGAGACCGGTCCGCGCCACTGAGCAAAGCGTTCTGAAGCGCATCAACATCGCACGGACTATCCTCGACTGATCCAAATGCAGCCTGCAAAGCAAGAACTAGCAAAGCTTTGGTATCAGTAAAAATATCGTTATTAGAAAACAGGTCATAATAAGTTTTTATTTCTCCTATTATGTAAAGATACTGCATAACACTCGCAAGATTAACAGGACTTGGAGATCCCATCAATGATTCTAGCGAGGCCGCAAGTTGTTGGACTAGTTCTGGTTTACTGTCCTCAAAAAGATTATTTATGTATACACCTGCTCCATCAGCAGCGAAGTTAGTTAAAAATGTAGTTGACTTAAAAATTGATGTTACATCTATAGAAGCTTTATATTGGGTTGCTATGTGGCGGCTAGAATCATTGGTATTATCAATTGGATAAAAAGACTTTTGAGATTCAATAATCTGCTCATCGATGGCTAGGTTATCAAAATAACTTCCTAAAGATTCATCTTTTGGTGTCACATACACCATTCGCGTCTTCATTTCAATTGAGGGCAGTGCATTCTCAAATATTTGAGATAAGGTTGGGGGGGCGCCCAGATCATTTAATGATTGCTGGACTGTACCATTTTCATCTACCACAATATTTTGCACCATTAGAGATTGTTCATTTTCATACTGTTGGAAGAGTTCAACTATTTTACTATACCTAAATTCTTGATACTCATCGTCTAAAATACCACCATCATAAAGATCTATTGTGGAATAGAGTTCCGATGCGCCTCCAGCTATTTGACCATTTGAATATTTTCTTTTTATTCCTATGGAAAACATCGACGGTTCAGGATCACCAACATCATCTACATTGTATTCCGGACTTACAACCACTGCGAAATTCTTGGATTCAGCAACAGTGTAGGAACCGAGCCTTTGTGCTGCTCTCCAGTCACTAAGTCCTACTGACTTTTCTAACGAAAATCCATCATCTTCATAATATCCAAAACCTTTTTTACCCCTGAATGTTTCGACATTAAATAAGAAAGTTCCTTTTATATCGTCACCGCCCGGGCCGCGGTCAATTGACTTTGGCGTAATTGTGATGCCATCGATGTTAACGGAATCATATTCTTTTAATTTCAATTGGCCGCTAGTTGGGACTCCCAGGCGCCAGTCGGTTCCGGCTCCACGACTATTAATTTTTTCAAGATTTAAAGGACCATATAAATCAAATTTAATTGGATTTAATTGTCCTGCCGCTAGGATTGGTAAGCCTTCCAAACTTACCGCTTTCCACCAGTCTCTTAAGAGAGTATAATCAGACATTTTAGACGGAGACGAATCATTCCATTGTATCAATCCAACCTCTACTTTAATCTCCCGTCTTTGAATTGGTTTTTCCGATGCATGGTTGTAGCCGGTTAAATAAAATTTAAAATTATCTTTCTTTATTGCAGCACGAAGATCGACGGCCGGGACTATCGAATACAATATCTCAATCATCTTCTCAAAGGATAGAAGATAGTTTTCGCCAATAGTATCGAATTTAGATTCTGGCGTCATCGGAGTCAATTGTTCAAATTGCTCTCTTATCAGATTCTTTATTACATCCGGAATATCTAACTGTTCCAGCCCTTCCTCGGAATATGTAACTTCAAAATATTTTTCTGCGACAAAAGTTCCGTAAGTTAAAAATGAGTTAGATTCTTTCTCAATTCTTTGCTGGGATACAGATCCGCTAAAAGAAGTCGATGCTGATGTATCAGAATCGGCCGAATAATACAGGTCATAGACTTCGCGGCCCTGATCGATATAATTGTACTTTGTAAAATAATCGGTTGCTGAATCAGGAGCGCCCACAAGATCCTTATTGAGAGCGGCGAGGAGATCCATCTGCTTCATATCAACAAATTGAGTTCCGTTGTATAGATAATTTTGGATGTATGTGTCGCCAGGAACCTTAAAAAACTCTTTTATTTTATCGGCAGTTCCCAGCAATCTCTTTTCAAACAAATATTGTGTAGCAATATTTTGCATTGTTGGGTTATTGATCGATACACCCGATGGTTCAAAATTGTTTGAGTCCACAAACTGTTGCTGCACTTCTGGTAGTTCACCAGATATGGGGTATGTAAATGGTGCCGTATTGGGTTCCAATGAACGATTAATAACTTTTTTAATAACCATTGAGGCGCCCTGCTTAACAACCTTCGGTAATCTATTGTATGGTCCGAGAGTGCCGTTAACAGATCCAAGCCGGATGTCTTCTACTGTCTGATTCAATAACTCATTAACAATAGAATCAGAATCACCAAGATAATCAATACCAAACTTTGAAGTCATGAATATATTCTTAAGAACTAAATCTACAATTATTACTTGCATATAAAGTTCTACAATTGCTAGTACTCCGGAGTCTCGGACAGGGCCCAGTTCAAACTCCCTATCAATGCAAGAGTTGTCGACAAATTCCTGAAGTGTGCTTTGTTTGATCGAGTTCACGTCGAGCAGATCAGAATTGCTTATTGAACCATCTTTGCAAAGTTTTGGAAATAAGTTTAAAGAACCCATAGCGTCAGCATTAAATAAATCCGACACAGATACTTTGTACGCTAGTGAATTAACTAACCCAAAGTAAAAATAAGGATATAACCTTCTTATCGATATGTCTTTTAATTGTTCTTCATCGACATTCCCAACAACATCATCAAGATAGTCAAATATCATACCAGAGAATTCTCCTGCTAAAAACTCTCTTGCTGCTATAAACTGATTGCCGGCTGGGTATTCACTTATATCCAAGGTCTTGTTTTTCAGTGATTCACTACCTTCTGTTAGGGGCGTGACTAATACATCTACTGAATCATTTTGCTGTTGTGTATTAATCGGAAGTGAATATAGAACATCTCTGCCATTTAAGCTTCTTCCATAATTTAGCGATGAAGCAAAAGAATAAAATCTTGCTGCGTCTTGCAAGTCATCACTAATCAATACAGAAGCCGTAAGAAAATTGTCTTCTATTTCCTCATAAGTTGTTCTCGTCTCCGGGGCAACCAAGAATTCCTGCTTTGCTAAAATATCTTTAATGTTTTCTTCGGCAGTTTTCGATGCTTGAGCGGTCAATGCATTATGAATATTTTGAAAATCCGAAACCTGTGTAGACAACTGTTCTGGTATCAGTTTATCGAAAAAGGATTCAGATCCCTCTGGTTTATCTGGCTCTTCTGGAAGTGTAAGAAATTGAAGCAAAGACTCTAATTCTTGTAATCTTCTTTGATCAGTTGGCTCAAGCGGCTTTGGTACAAGTACTGATTCTTTGAAATTACCCAAATCGTTAACAAACACTTGCTGTATTGTCGATACAATAGAATCAATCATCCTTGTAACTGAATCGTTGTAAGATGGAATATTAGCTAATGATGGAACCACACCCGCACCACAGGACATATCCGGCGTATCATACAAACTATTCACGTTTTCGAGTAATTCAACTATGTCCTGATAAGGTTGTGAATCTTCAATTGTGCAAGGATCAACATCCGGTATGGTCTGTGTTTGATCATTATATACACCCTCGCAATATGATGGATCCACAAGGTTTCCTAAACAAGCAAGAAGCTTTGTATAGCCTCTCCGTCCGGAAAGTTTGCTAAGTTGAGGCCAGGAACTATCAATAACATTTCCAGCAATCTGCAAAACATCGTCAGATCCTACGTTGTTGAACAAATCGCATAATTCTCTAGGTGTAATATATGGTGATAAATCAGTCAAATAAGCTTCAAGTATGCTTGATTCTGTGAAGCCGGCAGGAATCACAAATAACTCCGGAGACGAGACAATAAAATTAAAGTCCCTGTAGCAGTTGTTTAGAGCATTCTCGTCTTCTAAAGGACTAAGAAAATCATTAACTACATTTTGCGCCGGGGTTGATGGAGTATCGGCGTCATCTCGCAAGCAGAACTCTCTAATTATTGCTGCGACTGCTTCGATCGCAGCCATCAAAGCAGATAGGGCGGCGCGCTCTAGGTTCTCTCTTATTTGAATTTGTAATTGTTTGTTAATTGAAACAATTGGAAGTTTTACTGGGATTTCTGGTAATTTAAAGTTTGGCGCAGAGGACTGTGGCTCAAAAGGATTTGACCCAGGAAGAAAATCTGGTATCGCTCCATTAAATCCCTGCTTGAACAGTAGACACTCCAAAGCAGCTTCTATTAGAGTTGATATATTATATCTGTCCAGTAAGCCTTTTATCTTTTCAGCTTCGTTGTTTGCGTTCTCTATCTCTGATGCTATGTCTCTGAGCCTGCTTTGCAAAGAAGCATTTATGCTTTCAATTTCTTTATTGGCTTCTTGGAACGCCTTCTGTTGATTTGCCTGATTGTTTATCGACGCTCGTATGCCTTCAATCTCTTGTTTTGTGGAAGCTAAAGGACCAAAAGGGCCTTGTTCTTGTTCACTATTGGCTTGCGATGCTTCTGTCTCTGTTCTAGGCTTACCATAAAAAGTTAATAGATACACCAGACTCTGATAGATAGTTGTACACAAACTGTGTCCAATTTACCTTCATTTTTGCATCAAGCATTATCTGCTTTGCATTAGACACTATTTCATTAACGTATTTGTTGCTACCTTCTTTTTTTGTCTTAAAATAAAACTTCACACCGTTAGTGATTGGTATATTAACAAGGTTGTTTACTTCTTTTTTCTGAAGAATCACTCCCTGAACCATAAAGTCAGAATCTAATTTTATTCCTACCTTTTGAAACTGTCGAAGATTATACCCATTAAAGGTAATAAACGAATCTAAATTATCAAAAAATAAGGCGACCTTATCTTGTAAATCTAAAAAGTTAATATTTGGAACCACAGAACCATTAAAAAACTTTAACTGCTGTTGATATACAGGAAATAAAGAATTTATAGTATTTTGAAAATTTTGTATCTCATCCGATGTAAACAAAAGACTATAATTTTGCGTATCTCCAATTAACTGTTCTGCATCGTCAATCGCCGTTTTAGGGATAGATATCTTAAGAATAGGACTGGACAGTAAGCGTGATGGAAAATGTATGCTTTCTAGACTAACTGAATTAATTATGTTTTGATTTTCGGGGGTCCTGCCGTAATAGTCAAGTATCAACGATGCAGCTTGGGTGCGCGCGGCATCTGTTAGATACACTGTGTCGTCTAACCCTCTTTCCAAAACAGATGAATAAACATTAATGAATATTTGATTATCTCGTTCGTATGGCTTTTCTATCCTTCGAGAATACCAAAGAGATTCTAATCTTTCTTGTATTGTAGTCATTTTAAGTTGTCTTTACTAATCCGCTTAAGATATATTTTTCTGCCATTGGGTTAAAATAGTTATTCTGCGATGTTTCTTTATTAACAATCGTACTAATGGCGGCGGCTTCAACCTCAGCCACTCTCTTAAACATTGATTTTAATCCTTCAAATATTAGATTGAATGATGGAGCAGTAGTCTGAGCATAAAAAGGTGAATTATGATTGTGATTCATTACCTTATCATTTAGATCTCCTTGAAGTTTAACAAAACTACTCATAGTTTCTCTAACATTATCAACATCTTCACTTAATTCTTTTAAGACTTCTAATAAGTTATTACCAAGAACCAGTGGTTGAGGCTCTATGTCTGAGTCTGTTATAAGCTCGATGCCTGCTTTTTGCAGATTCTTTTGTCCTGCTGCATTCCTATTTGATGCTAGCGTTACGAACTTGATACCACCATCTCCTTTGGATCTAAAACGAATTGTATCAGCAATACCTCCAATTGAAGACAGAGCTTTTTTATTACCCATAGAGCCATCAGGTAGATTTAAAGTATTATCGGGATCATCAAGAGCAGAAACATAGAAGCTCGCGGCGTCGATTTCTTTATTGGGGTTTGCCAGGATCTGGTTTCCATTGTCGTCTGATACTCTAGCATAAGGGCCCATGTGGCCCACAGTCATATTGATGGTGGGAGATGTTATACCTTGTCCACCATATCCTTCAGTCGTAGGCCCTGACCCTCTTTGGTTACCAAGTCTTATAGAAAGGTTGTGGCTCGGTGTATCAATCAGTTTTTCGCTGGATCCTATGTTTAATCTAGGTACTGGTGCTAAAGTTGATGTTTGTCCGTATCCAAGATTATTAAAAGCTGCAGGTCCTGATGTATTCCATAGTTCTCTGTTTCTGCGAGATAATCTGTCTGGGTCCACAAATAGAGGAGATTGTTTTACAGCAAAATATTTATTTTCAGCCATTTTTAATATCCTTCCCTAAATGTTTTATTCATTACTTTATTGGTTCTAGTATTGAGATATTGACTTATTCTTCCATACACTCCCCTAGCAGTATCCGGATCCCCATATCTACTATGTAGGTATTTTACAAAACCGACTGCCTCATTGAACGCATCTCCTATTCCGTTAACACCGTCAGGATAGAATATTTTAGCATTGGAGGATAATAACTGACCTAATCCAGTTGCAGTGGAATTGCCTTTGTATTTTCCTGGCAGATCATTTCTTGCTGCGGCCCATATAGTAGGCCAAGTATCTGGCTTATTTTTAATTCCCATAATTTCATAGGGATCTCTGCCTGGGAGATTGATATATGTATAGTTTGGTATACCCACTTTGCCGCCGCTTTCTTTGCCTAAGATGTAGTGTATACTCTCTAAAGAGGCCCATTCTGTAGGCAAATTTGAGTGTTGGAGCGCTCTAGTTAATAAGTCGACAGTCTTTTGTGCTCTGGGTGGATATACCTCAGCTGCGAAATTTGTTTCTGGTGGATTTTCAATTAATATTTGGCCAAATAAGTCTGCATTAAACCCAGAATTAAAGTTTTTACTTGTGATATTCTGCTCTTCTGATACAGAACCTAAAGCAATAATGTCATCTGGTAATCTCTCTAATATTAATCCAGAACTAAACGTTCCATAATCATACGATGCTCTAACTTTTGCGCCCGGTTCAATATCAAGACCAGAATCATACAAAAACAAAGGAAATTGGCTTATTTGAATATAATCTTCAAGGCTTTTATCATAGGTATAAGGGTCATAATATATGTCTGTTGGACTTGATCGTTCTCCTTTTCTAGGAAGTATTTTAACTCTCGCACCTAGTGTAGTTGGTTCATTACTTATTCCTAAGATTTTGCTTAATGCAGAAGTTAATCTTAAATAAGAATTATTATCTGGGATTTATTTTCTTAACTTCCGGATCATCTTTGCGAAGAACAATGCCTTCAACTTCTACTTTGTTTCCGGAATATATATTTCTTTCTAAAGCCTTTACACTAAGCCGGCTTTGAATATCTAAAGAACTCTCAAATCTAGTATCTATATATTGATCAAATGTAGTTTTAAGACCAGAGGAATAAGCATATATCTCCGTTAAAATTTCTAGAGAGTTTAGTTTGTTTCTATCTCTAGCCATCTTCTTTATTCTCGTTTAGAATATCAAACAGCTGTTCTTTGTCGTCTTCTGTGAGACCTACTTGATTTGTCTTTTGTCTTTGAAGGATGGCGGCAAGCTTTACAAGCTGCTCGTTGGACCTTTGAAGGTTTTCTACATACTTAGCCGCGATAGGTCCCATCTCTCTTCTATCGGCGGTAGAGGCTTTCATATCGGTCATAACATCTATCAACAATGATTTAGCCATAGCCCGATCCTCTTCAATGTTAGTTGTTGTTTTCTCTATATAAGTCTCTAAACTTAAATCTCGCTGTTTTCCCATTTTACTTTAAACGTCCTATATCTCTTACGAAGTTTATTAAGATTATTGACTACCTGTTTGGTATTCAATCCAGTAAGTTCGCGAAGGTATAAGTAAATAGCCTTTTTGTTGAAAATTTCTATTTGTTCAGCAGAGTCTAAAAGAATACGAACAGCCATAAGAACTTTTTTCTCGTTTTCTTTGATCATAAAAGAATCCCAAGTATCGATCTCTGTATTAAGAGATCTCCAAAACTCTATCTCTGATCGCTTCTCATAATAGGTTGGTTCGTCTGATATTAAATCTTCGTCCAACTCATTTAGAATATCCTCCATAAACACCTCTGTTCTAAGGCGCTTCTTTGTTCTCTTGATCTTATGAATAAACCAGTTTTTAGTTACAACCGAGAAATATGAAAAAGCTTTTGAGCCTTTATTTGGATCATACTTGTTTAGTATAGTTGTAAGCCAGACTTTACAGTCTGCTCTTAAATAATCAATATTCGGCAGTGTTGTGAAACGATAAGTATAAATAATCTTATCGACCATCTGTTCAAACGCAGGCTGTATATACTCTTCGTATAACTTGGACCTTAGTTCGTAGTCTGTTGTCGATGCGTATTTAACTATCGCGTCTTCGTGTACCTGCGTAAAGTAATGATTTTTCTTGCTCTTCTTCCTCGGCATTCAGTGCTTCCTCTAGCTCTTGTTCTAGCTCTTCATCTATTGTGTGTTCGAATATCTCTCTAAAGTTTGAGATCTCATCGTTAACTTCTCTGATTCTTGTAATAAGTTCTTGTATCACAGGTTCTCCGTGATACGAGTTCATACTATACATATCCTTGGAAAATACTTGGAATGCTTTTGTAGTCAAAAACAAATCAGATAAGTTCTCAGAAATAAAGATAAACTTACGCAACAATCTAGCCACATACCACAGCAGCAAAGCATTGGCGATTAGAGAGCTTGTTAAGATTATATACGTGAGCATCAACGACCCTTGTCCAAATCGTCTCTCTGTTGACGTAAGGCTTTGCGAGAGTCCTTTATGAACTCTTCTGTGGTGGCGCCAACCTTTTTCTTCACTACCGATTTTTGCCTGTGCTAAATCTTGTTAGAAGTTTTATCAAACCTCTCTCAGTATCGCATTTAGGACAGACAGTACATAACTCATCAGAAGAATGATCTATTGTAGATACTTCCTCACAGTCTGTACATCGGTATTGATATCTAGGCATTAACGCCTTTTCTCTAGAGTCTTAAGGCGCTTATCGATATCACCCAAGTGCTTTTCAAGGTCGCGGGCTTGCTGTCGAACCGCGGTTCGAACAACCTCATCGATTAGTTCTCTTGCCTGCCCTTCTGTTAGGTATCTTGTCTCTGTAGTCTTCTTAAACATTTTTTTTTATCCTTCCTCGTTTAGTTCAACTGTATCAAAGTTAATCGTTGGTGGATTAGTTACCACCAACTCTGATTGAGATGGATCTTCTGGGTTTACCTGAAGGTTCATCTCTCGTAAGACAGGAACAATATCAGTTTGTTCCATTAATGATCTTTGGAGAGCCATCATAAGGGCTCCAACGGCTTGATTTGAAAGTGTCATATTAATCTCCTTTTGTTATACCAGTTATATAATCCGGCAATTTAATTTTAGGCTCCCATCCAAGTGATCTCATTTTTATCTAGATCTATGCTGCTTGAATGGCGCTCGCCTTTTCTTTCGTCTAAATATACTACATTATCAGTAAACATTTCAGCTACTTTAATAATCTGATGTGATTCTTCCGTCCCAATAGCATAACCATCACCGTTAGCCTCTGGTAATAACAACAACGCGGCGACAACATCATCTATATGAGTAAAGGAACGCTTTTGGGTACCTGGGAACACCACCGTAAGTGGCTCACCTTCGAGGTATTGGCGCTCGAATATACCTATAACCGTGGCATACTTACCTTTCGAAATTTGGCCTGGACCATACACATTGTAAAAATAACAAACTGTGGAATCGAGTCCAAACCATTTTGAATAACAATTTATAAGATTTGTGTTATGGGCTTTATAAAGAGCGTACGGTGACTGAAATATGTTTTCCCCTCCGTCCCCGAACTTGGTGCTTGATGCAGAGTAAATTAATTTACAATTATTTCTTTTGCAAAATTCTATTACCTGATATGTCCCGAGAATGTTAGATCCCCACACTGTTTCCCTGTCTTCATGGGAAGTGGAAACTCGTGAATACTCTCCAAAGTGATAGACCGTGTCTATTTGAGCCCCATCACGAATCAAGCTGTGTATATGTTGGGTATCACCCCTAATATAGACGGCGCCGTCAATATGATTCTCTTCAGTTCCTGTAAAGTAGTTATCTAAGGAAAAAACCTGATTTTGGGTATCTTTAACTAACTCTCTGATGAGTGCGGACCCAACAAATCCTGCGCCGCCCGTGACTAAAATATTTGTCTTACTCACCTTAAACTACTCCCATAATTTCTTATTCAAGAATTTGCAACTATTAACATTCCATAATCCATTCTTTATGAAGTGCCACTTGTATAAGCAATGGTTATTTAGACAGTAGTGTTCAGGGTATTTCACCTTATGAGGAGCTTTTACTTCTTGAAGAAATTCGTTAGAAAACTCTTTATTGCTATTCGAATCGGGCCAGCCTGTAAGCATTGTATTACAATATTCGCTTCCCTCTTTAAGATAATCTAGAACAAACTGCCTTATTTCCATAACTGTATCTATATTCTGAGAATTTGAATAAAACCAATGATCAGAAAGACCGGCATTAATCTGATCCCAATAGGCACTATATACTGCTGTCATATCTAACAGTGGGTCAAATTTTAAATAACTGGTCTTATTCATCCCATAATTGTGATAGCCCACATCAAACCTCGAAGATATAACACAATCGTACACAAACCCTTGTTCTTTTTCGTACTCCTTTTTTAAGTCGTTACTAGCATTCCTGGTATGCAAAAAGCTAAGGGTTTTAAATATATCACCTCTGCTATTCCTAAATCGAGACATATCAAGCGAGGCGATCTCTTCTTCAAAACTTATCTGCTTTTCAAATATAAATTTCTTTGGTTTAAACAACTCCACCAATTCTTTTTCTAAAGAAGTGTCCCAACTGTGTATAAACACATCTGGTTCATGAATCATTACTTGATTAAATAGGTGTTTAAACTTTTGCTGATATGCTTCGCCGGCGTAGATAGTGCTACCCTTTGGGTATCCAAAGAGACATAGTGCTATTTTCATAAATTATCCTGTAATTTATTTTTTTCTTACTAAAATTCCATAATCATAGTAATATAAATAATCTATATTTGTGCCCAAAAAACAATTCATAGCGTGACTTGGATTTTCAACAATTGGCTCACGATCATTAAAACTCGTATTAAGCAAGATTGGTACCCCGTACATTTCATCCCATCGAGTTAGAAACTTGTGGTACCACTCATTGTCATCTTTTGTTACTGTTTGCAATCTCCCAGACGCATCGGCATGTAAAACGGCCGGAACTTTATCTTTCATTTCTTCTTTAAAATTCAAAACAAAACCCATGTAAGGTGCCGAAATATCTTTAGTAAACCATTCTACTACTTTTTCTCTAAGTATTGAGGGCGCAAACGGGCGGAACCATGCTCGATGTTTCACTCTTTCATTTAGAATGTCTTTCATATCTTCATGAGTGGGATCGGCTAAAATTGATCTATTACCCAATGCTCTTCGGCCTGACTCAGAGCCACCTCCAAACACGGCTATAATATTTTTTTCCTTCAACTTAACTAAGACATCTTCGTCTGTCACAAGTTCAAAACTAACCACGTCCTTATTGTTTTCAATTACTTTCTTTACATCCTCTAAGGGATATGTTTTTCCAAGATATGGTGTGAAGTTTGTACCCGTGTACTCTCTGGGGTTTCCCTCCAAACAGTGCCAGATATACTGCGAACAACCGATTGCTAAACCAGCATCATATGGAACTGGACAGACATATACGTTTTCAAATTTACCATCATACCAGTCAAGCATTCGGCCAGTCATAACGCTGTTCAGAGCAACACCACCAGCCAAACAAAGATTCTTGGTATTAATTTTATCAGCAAATGGCCTTATCAAGTCCATAACGTACGATTCGGTTGCTGACTGCAAGGCAGCGGCGAGATTTAACTTTTCATCAAAACTAAAATTAGCCCAAGTTGAAAAGTGTGAATAGTCAGAATTTCTAATGGCATGCGACATTACATCCAAGTATTTGTCGGGACTCTTTGCATAAGCAGACATCGCCATAACAGTGCCACACTGATTGCCCTTGGGAGGGCCCGAGGAATATCCGTATGTTTGTTTAGTTATAGCGCTCCAAAACCCCCCTATGTTGACATTAAAAGGGAACCTTTTTAGTAGCCTTATTTGATTTCCTTTACCCGCATAGACCGTAAAACATGTAGTACTATAAAGGCCGTCTTCCTCCTCCTCACCGCCGCCGTCCATGGTTACAATTAGGGCATTTTCAAAATTAGAGGAAAAGAAAGCGTTTGCAGCGTGTGCTTTGTGATGTGAAATTTCTACGTACTTTCCGCCATTTTTGGCGAGGTGCGACTCCATTTTTTTAAAGGACTCAGGGTATTGATTCTTTAAGCCCCCTCTCCATCGCATCACGAAGTGTGTAAAGTAATCTACTTTGCCAATGTCAGGGTTTTGATTAAAAAAGAATTGCAGAACATCGCCTTGTTGCTCCTTGACTCTTGAATGCCTCTCGTATTCTTCATGAATAATGGTGTTACCATCTTCCATAATGCTATATGCTGTGTCGTGGGCGCCGCAGGCCAAGCCAACTATTCTCATCTTGTTTTATCCCTTTTTCCTCTGCCTAACCGATAAACATTTCTGATCCGTCATTGAAAAAATCCACTGACGTGCGCACCGAAAAATTATGCACATCATTACCAATTCTTACCATTTTCTTAAGAGGTTCCTCAGGGACAGTGATGATATCCGTGCCACAGTTTGCCGCGTCAATAATATCTCTTGTTCTCTGGCACCCTGCCCAGAGCGTCTCAATATTGGGACTATTCCGGAACAATTCATTAGCGTAAGACATAGTTTCAATAGCGTTAACCCCCGTGTCGTTAATTCGTCCGCAGAAAACTGACACAATCGAAGTGTTTTCCAGATTTGCAGCGGCTATCTCATCAAGCTGCTCTTCGGTATATACACAGGTAACATTAATCTTAAGGTTTTCGTCCGAAAGGCGCTTGATCATAGGAACTGTTGATTCTCCCGTTGGTAATACTACCGGAATCTTAACATAAACATTATTACCCCAAGAGGTAATCTCCCTAGCTTGATTCTCAATACCCCCGGGGGTTGGATCAAATACTTGAAATGATATTGGGCGGCCGCGCATAAGCGGAATAGTGCTCATAGCAAAGCTTTTGTAATCCTTAATTCCCGCTTTCTTAAGAAAGGAAATATTAGTTGTAACTCCTACAACATTTGCATAGTTACAATATTCGGCCACACTAGAACCATCGTAAAAAATCTTAATATTCATGACTTTTCTCCTTGTTTGTTAAGTCAGTTTGTTTAGCCACGCGGCTGCCATCAATAGAGCAAAAACCCCATGTTCTTCACTCAGTTGCATTCTGAACGGTAAAAACCTTATAAAATATGTTGCCATATAAAAGCAAGATTTTTTCAAGACCGTATCTTCCGCATCTTGCAAAATTATTTGCCACTCATTTAAGAGTGTTTTAACTATTTGAGTATTCGGTGCGCTAAAATGTGTATCGTTCACAGAAAAAGATCTAGTAGCTGGATTGAATGTAATATTCATCTCTTCCGAGCAGTAGTTTTTTCCACACTCCATATCTTGATAATATTGATTGTGACAACTTTCCTAAATCTAATTCCCTGGCATCGAATAGGCGTGAACCATCCATATCTATAAGTTTAACAGATAAATTACTTTTATTATACATTATATTTTCTAATGTGAGGTCGCCATGTACTGCACTAATCATTTGTGGGCCCAAATCATCTTTTAGGAGAGCTATTTTGAGTGCCTCTCGAAGACCAAAGTATTTTTTACCATTAATTACGAAATTTTTTGAATCAATAATAGTTTTAAACTCTTCTGACATACGACTGAAAGAGTCGAATTTTGGATATATTTTTTCTTCCAAAAAACATCTCATCCACTCTTCACTGTCAACTTTCTTGGACAATGAGTATACATCTTTTTTTAGCAGATCCAATGCTGTTTTTAACCCAAGCTCCTGTGAGCTTATATCCTTGGCCACAGCTAGCGGCTCAAAGCCACGTAGGTACTCCATATCATAGTAATATTGGTAACTGTCTTCATGGTCTGTGTATACTTTGGGGCTTATGTTGTCGCTTAAAAAATTAAGCCTTTCAAGGTCTCTCTTTTGTCTTTTTAAAATATTTACGTGCTTTATCCCTGAATCTTTTTTTACCTGTTTTCTTACTAGCTCTCGGCCGTCGTGCTCGATTAAAAACGTTTTAGCGAAAGAGTTCTCAGAAATATCTTTTATAATTTTAGTGTCATTTTTAGACACAATTTTTTCTATATCAAATTCTAACAATCCCTTGTTTCTTCTTATTTCATATGAGTTTGCTTGAGAGGTAAAAGTTTTCGACGGCTTGTGGTCGTTTATCAGCACGCGGGGGCCAGAAGGGAGCCCCGTGATTAGCTCATCATAGTAAATTCCCTTTTCATTAAGAAGCTTTTCAAGCTTATCGTGGTGTTTTTTTACTTCTGGCAGTAGTCAAGATAATATGGTGATTATCATTACTTAATTTATTTAAAAGCTTATAACCATCAAGACAAATATTATCTTTTACCTCGTTGGTTGAATGGTCGTTGTGTTTAAGCAAAACTCCATCAATGTCACAAAAAATTGTACACTCGTTTCTGCGCTTGTTTACACAATTTTCTAGCATTTCCGGGTCGCCATAAAAGTAAGCGTTTGTTGTGCTAGACAAAAGTATTATCTTCTTTTTAACAAATTCGTCCGAAATGATTTCATAAAAATTATGGTAAGACACATCTGTATTTTCAAAGGTCGATGCATTATTAAAATAGATGCAACCTATTATTCCTTTTACGGTGTACTTATCAAAGTCTACCTTTTCTTTGTTGACGAATTTTTGTATTTTATTGTTACTGATTAATATTTTAGACCAATTGTGCTCTATATCCTCATCTATGTCCCAGGTAGGAATAATAATATCGGCATCTGGGTTCTTAAAAATAGCTTTAAATAAGTTGTCAACATCTATTGAGTGATCACAATCACACACTATAAAAGGTGTGTCCTCATTGTTATTTTTGTGAACATAACCGTTCACAAACGTCTGGACTGGTCCAGATGTTTCTTCTTCCAGGATAGATACCTTTATTGGAACGTCCGGGAAAATTAAATGCATTTTTTCTTCTACGTTATGCTCCCGTTCCTGTTGTTCGGTAATAATAAATTGCACACTCTTTATCAAGGGTTGCCATTTTTGAAAAGGTTCGTACGCCTTTTCTATAAAAGTTAAATCACCAATTTTTAAAAATGGTTTAAAAGTATTACCAAAGCGCTCGGCCTTCCCGGCACATGGAAATACAACAGTTAACTTAGGAATCATTTTTTATTATTTTCCAAAAAGTGCCTAAGGTCTTCTGGAGTACCAATTCCCCACATCTTATCAACATAAAATGGAATTAAAGTTTTTCTATCCTCAATCAATTCGTTGTAAATCGGTGCAATATAAAATTCATTATTTACTCGTATATTTTTCTCAATCATTTGATGGGCATATCTAACAAAATCTGAGCCGCGGCGGTACCAATAAATGCCACACGTTGCTATATTAGAGATAGGTCGCTTCTCGGCCACCTCTGTCACGAAGCCTCGTGAGTTGGTTTTAACAAAAGACCACTTCGGATGGACAGCGTTAAATGTATAAACCATGGCATCGCAATCTGTCTGATTTTTAAGCATTAAGAAATTTTGTGGCTGATATTCAACAACCTGATCTGAATTCGCTATGAGAAGATCTTCATCTGAGTCTATAAGTCTTTCTGCTAATAATGCTGTGCAAGCGGCGCCTTCTGTGAGGCCGTCGACCTCAATATAGTTAAATTTACCGTTTGTAATCCTGTCTAGTGTGTCTACCAAGCCTGTATAATCTTCTAGGTGAGACTTACGTACCAAAAATATATACTCACAATCGAAATCTAAGTTTTCAACGACCGTTTGAATCATGGGCTTGCCGTTTACATCGATCAACGGCTTTGGGAAGGTATAACCTTCTTTTGCAAACCGGCTTCCAGCGCCGGCCATTGGAATAAGAACTTTCATTTGTCAATTATATCCTTAAATAAGTTTATTGAGACGCCGCTTGGGTCTTTTACTTGTAACACATTGCACCCCGAAGTATATGCAGCTTCAAGACCCTTTGGAGAATCTTCAACTATTATAACGTTTTTTTTCGAAACATTAAACGCTTTAACTAACGTAAGATACCCTTCTGGGTCGGGCTTAGGGTTACCAACATCTTCATTGGTAATGATACTTTCTAACAAATAAAAAACACCTGTTTTTCTGAGCATCATCTCTGCTGTTTCTCTTATACTATTTGTGAAACAGGCAACATGAATACCTTTTTCTTTTAAAGCTTCCAGCATTTCAACTTTCTCTGGTCTGTAGGACGCCTGTTCCTTGATCAATTTTATTGTATTTTTTTGCTTTAATGAGAAAATAGTATTAAAATCTTCTTTGTTAACTACTCCACGTTCCGCTAGTAGTGTCAATTTCTTTTTTGTTGGTATGCCGTTAAATGTTGTGTAATGATCTTCCAGTGAAATTTCAAAACCACTAACTTCCATTAGCGCCATGTTTAAGGCTGTGCGGTGCCACTCACAGGCATCTGTCAGAACCCCATCTAAGTCAAAGATTACCAACCTTTTATCCATGATAAAGTCCTCGAATTGAAGAATCAATTTCGTATTCGTCCAAAGCTTCCCCAAGAAGAGAGGGATACTGACCTAAATTCCACTGGCCTTTGCAGACAGCAGTTGCAATATACGGAAGGATTCCGGAGTCAAAATGCATGCTTCCTCTCTTTTTCCTCACCATTATAATAATAGCAACTTTTTAAGTTTTGGGAACTCATCGCGATTGAACCATATAATTCTACATCTCTATAAGTTTTTGGCTTGTAGAATGAAATTAAATTTATTAAATCTTTTTTCTTCCATATAGTACTTTGTTGAGAAAATAAATATTGAGAATTGTTTGGTATTTCAAAGATGTTTTTTGTTATTTCGGTGCCACCGAGTTCGCCGCTTTTTATTAACCTAATATTGCTATATTCACATTCCTTTAAATAATTGAATACTCTCTCTAGCTCAATTTCGTTACTGTCGTCATAAAAAATATGATCTTCCTGCATGTAAAGAACATAATCTTCCTCTACCCTATTAAGACATTCTAGAAATCTTTTATAATATGGATCCGAATCGTCATTGACAATTTGCACATGACCGGGGGGGACCTTATCGCTTCTACAATCAACAAATATATAACTTTTTTTAAACTGTAAATGTTGGTCGAGGCGGCCAAAATACATTGGCCATATATCACTGTACTCTGTGTGTGTGTCCACGTTATTAACGCTATATCTTTATTCATAACAACCTTTTGTTTCTACTTGTTAAAGTGGGAATAATTTACTATGTGGTCAGAGCATATTCCCTTAATGCCTATTAAATCTTTCTCCAAGGGTCCATAGCTTTCCGGCATCACGCAGATAGAATTATTAGTTAGTGGGACTCCCGGGTACGTCCAAATATAGTTTTTTGAAGTCAAAGTTATATCATCTTTTTGATGCCAAAAGTAGTGCGCGCCAATTCTTTGGAGTTCTACTATGGCTTCGATATTTTTAGCATGACACCATATCTTATTTTGAAGTAAAAGCTCTTTTGATATCAAATATTGGGGTCCATCGTGCCCTAAGAATGTTCCGTTCTCAGTCTGCCAAACGTCTACTTCCACATCGTAGCCCGCCTCAATTGCAGATATCACGTAAGAGGGATTGTTCTCCATATCGTGGTCTGGTCCGTCAATATTTCCTCGATGTGATATTAAAAACATTATTCTATCTCGCTTAGCCCCAGTGGCATACTTGGTTTAAGCTGTTGCCTCCACGCAAATAGCCTCTATTTTTGCCGGCAGGGCCCAGAAGGTGAATGTTTAAAGTAGATCCAATGTCTAAATATGTATTAGTCTTATTATGTTCAAACAGTTGATGTGCCATCATATTACCCAGGGGACCAGCGCAAAATAAGTAAAGGGATCCTGATGTGTTTTCTGTATCTATGTCATCTTTTATTTGTTGAATAAGATCATAGTCATTTTTCCAGGCTAAATCTCCGATCGGATAATGTCTCTTAACATCAAACGGTAAATATTTTAACTTTGCTCTCTTATTGGCCACCAAATAAACGTCATACTGTGAATATAAAGGAACAACTTCCCTAAGGTATTTTTTATAATTTGCATTTACAAAAAGGTTAGCCCAGGTTAGATTATCTTTATTTTGTCCACTAATTTCTCTCATGTCTGAGAAGATTTCAGTGCCCACACAACAAGGACAACTTATCCCAACGTGGTAGTTTTCGTTTTGGTATTGGAATGCTTCCAGCAGGCGCAAATGATAACGATTATCAGATACTGGGTTATACGTCCATCCGTCGCAGTTTGTAATTCCTCTGTTTTTAAGAATTTCATATTCTCCATCAGCAAATTTACTAAAAGCAAACGGTTTACGATTTTTTAACTTCTCAATGACTAAATCTAAATCTTTTAAAAATTCTTTGTTATTCATAGGGTTTTGTCGCCTCCAAGTTCTGTTAGGATGTTATATATTTTATATGCCGATTTACCGTCTCCAAATGGGCACTTCACACCCTCTTCTATTGATTCTTTTGATATCATCAGGCCAAACAGCTCTATTAAATCTTTCGGATTGTGACAAAGTTCAAAAAATTGCCCTAACCCTTCGGTTCGCTCAGTCGTTTTTCTACAAACTATAGACCTCTTTTTAAAGAATGATGATTCTTCTTGAATACCGCCACTATCAGAAATGATTAGTCTTGATTGTGCTAGCATATTCACAAATGAATTATACTCTAGCGGCGCAAGTACTTTTACTTTTTTTAATAATTCCCTATGTTGTTGAACCTGAGGGTTGGGGTGCATTGGAAATACAAACTGTAAGTCTGGATATTTTATTGCTAACTTTTCAAACTCTTGAAACCACAAACTCATAACATCATGATTTTCCCTTCGATGCATAGTGATAGGAATTATGTTTGATTCCGTTGGTACTATGTCTGTTAAGTTATCCAAGACTGTATTTCCAGTGACGTAAACTCTGTCTCTAATCCCTTCACTAAAGAGGTTTTTAGCTGACGTGTCAGTGGGGCACAGATGTATATAAGCGAGTCTAGAAATAGCCTGCCTATTGAATTCTTCAGGGTATGGGTTTTCTAGGTCGTATGTTCTTAGACCGGCTTCAAGATGAATAACAGGTATTTTTCTATGGAAAGCCGCTAAACCTAAGGCAAAAGCAGAGGTGGTATCTCCCTGCACAAGAACTTTATCTATATCGTTGCGCTCCCATATCTTTCCACTATCCATAACAGATTTGACAATAGAGTCAAGCCTATTATCCCCAGCATCTATTGATAATCTAACATCGATATAATTTTGGGCGTCGGATGGGATTAAAGTGGAGTGCTGACCCGTAAAAAGCACTCTATATTTATATTTTTTTTCATCAAAGACTTCTAATAAAGGCTTTATCTTAATCCACTCTGGTCTTGTTCCAAAAGCAAGTAGTATCATCTTTTCCTTGCATACACGGGGCGCCACCCGTTGGCTACTGCATTTCTAACACACTCGTCCCTTTGGCTATAAAAGACTTTGTGGTTTTTGGGACGTGATGTGGCTTTATTATCTACACCATATTCCATCCCCTTGGTGGAACTGTGCATATGCGGTTTGTCGAGGGGATGAGGCGGAACGTAGGTTTTAGTGGCACTATACTTCTGAGATAGATAAGACAATTGAATATCTTCCCCATTATCCCAGCAATAAGGAATTTCGCGCCAGAGATCCATTACCGAACTTCGTGTCATGAACCATGCATGCCCTACCAAATCTACCTCTTCTATTTCTGGGTTTGGATTACTCCATCCTACTCTATGATGTCCATAGTATCGCTCTTCTTTTAGTTGAACTCCTACACCTCCTAGAATACCGGGATGTGTTTTATAGGTAGTTAAGCAATTTTCAAACCACCGGGTGCCGGGGATGGTATCATCATCAAAGAGAGCCACAAAATGAGTTTGCGCAAGTAACGCCGCACTAAATCTCCCGTAAAACTTCCAATTGTAATCATTCCTGATCACGCGGTCGACGTTTAAACTCTCGAAATCAAAATCAGCATTATCTTCATGGTGGTTCACCCAAACCCAAATTTGTTCGGACTGTACTGTCTGATTCCTAACCGCTTCAATCTGTTCCTTTAGATACTCAGGCCGGCGATAACAATTTAAAATCACTGTTATATCTTTCTTCATAAGTCGACGGGATTTTAGAGCGCTCATAAAGAATTCACGGGCATCTTTATTTCTTTTTCTTATTTCATTCAGCGCGGTGGGGCCGGACATCTCAAACAAATCTTCTTCCGAGGCCAGTCCTAAAAGTCCCTTTTTAGTTATCAGTTTCCCACCAAGCATTTTTGTCTCCATGGAAATTCTCGAAAAGGTCTCCAAAACTTGTGGCAAGAAAACCAGACCTTTATAGATAGATATTTTTTCTAGTATTTCTTCTGCCCCACAGGCCTTTACAAGGTCATATGATATATTTTGATGATTGCAATATTTAATTGCAGCGGCAGTACCTTTCACCGGGTTAGGTGAATCAACAATCATAAATTTGTCTTTTGGCTTCCTTTCCAGATCTATTAAGGATTCAATGAAATTTAGGCGTTCATCCGACCATAAACTACAACCAATATTATATACGTTACAGATAGGTATGCTTTGCTTTAATATCTTTTCACAGATTTTAGATAAAACCACCACGTATTCGGAGGATTCATAGAATTTTTTGTTAACAATCTGAGATGGTGGAATTTTAAATTTGGGAAACTTCGAGGGATCCCGAGTGGCAACGTATTTGTGATCATGCTCATATATAATATAATTTCCAGCGCTGGCTAGCGCTTCTTTATATTTCTCAGACAGGAATATAAAATTACCTACTATAATTTTATCATAAAGCTTGATCTCGGAGGTTTTTGCATCTTGTGTATTCTGTTTGGTGACTGAAATTCCTTCACTTGCCAGATACTGAATCAAGTTTTTATCATTGGATTCACCACCGCCAGAAATTTGATCGCTGAAAAAATCTGCTAGAAACAGAACCTTCATTATATGGCTTCTATCTCATCGATGGCAGTGAGCCATTCGACTTCCTCTTCCGTAGGGTTATAAACCGCATCTATAAACTCGCCGTGCATTTTTTCATCCATAAAGTTCTCGCGGATATAGTTCTTTAAGCCCTCAGCCTCATTGCGATAGTGAGTTTCTTTTCCAGGCACTCTGTTAAAGCGCGCTTATAAGAGTTCTCGCGAGCAAAGGCCCACTTTGAATCAGCTTGGATTACTCCATTCCAAACAGCAGACTTTTGAACTTCATTTACATCATAGTCAACTCTAACGATTCTTGGAACTTGCTTGCCTTTCTTGTTTGGCTTACAAATAAAGTCCATTTGACCAGACCAAGCTGTCGTGATAAGAGGCAAACCGTGATAAGCAGCTTCAAACAAAGGAAGCCCATACCCTTCACCGTGACCAATATTAATCAAAGCTTTCATTGTAGGGTGCTCGTAGAGCCACGCTAGGTTCCCAGGAGAGACTTCACCATGGATTAGGTATACCGAGCACTTACGCTCGCCAAAAGCCTTTAGAAGAGATTCTAGACGCTTCTGTGTTAACTCTCGATCCATTACAGAATCAGACGCTGTATTTGTCTTTAATACAAGACCTACATCCTCCTCATCCCTGAACGTCTCAACAAACCACTTAACCGTGTTCTCTAGATTCTTTCTAGGTCCCCACTGTGATATCGCAAGAAAGTTTTGTCTGTCTTGAAATCAATGTTAACTTCTTCTGGTTCAAACTCTCTAACCGGATAGTTGACTGCTTCTACTGGAACTTGAAGTCCCCAGCCTTTGATCTCATTTCCATGCTGGTCTTTCACATCATAAGTTGTCTGCTCAAACACCTTCTTAGAGTGATTTGATACAACAATCAACTTATCTACATTATCGTTTGACTTTTGGATCCACTGTGGGGCTACTTTTGTTGTTTCAATGCCGGCAGTATAACCAATGTTTACAGGCGCAATCTTTTCAAACTCGTTTGGTACTGTGACTTGTACTGATATATCAAACTGTCCTTTTTGCTGTACGTGTACCTGCGTCTTAATGAGGCACTCGTTGATAAAGTTAGTTTCTTCATCAATATTTGTTATCTGCCCGGTGCCTCCCCAGGCTATATTGACGATATAAATATCAAATAAATCTGGTCTTGAACGTAATGAGCGCAGGGCAAATCGTGATTGCTCGCCATATCCTGATCGAGATAGGATTGGTCCTTTGATTAATACTTTCTTCAACATTAAAATACCCTCACTTCGTATGCATTATAACCTTCACGGTCTTCCCAAGAGCCCTTTTCTTCGTGGATTGAAGTAAACAACTCATCCCATCTTTGAACATACTTATCAAAGTTAAAACGATCTTGTGTCCAGGCTCTTCCCTTGGCGCCGAGTTCTGTTCTCTTCTCGTCGCCCATCTCATATAGTTCAACCATAGCATTAACAAAGTCATCTTTACTTAGACGATCTTCGTGAATAAATGGAACCTGCTGAGACCCAATGATTGCTTTTGAAACTGGGTTTAATCCTATTCCAAAGAACTGTTCTCCGTCAGTTACTTGATCCTGTAATCCACCCGTCATATTAACTAAGATAGGAGTTCCGCAAGATAGTGATTCTAACGTTGAAAGACCAAACCCTTCGGCATCAGAGATACACGCTGTTACATCCGCAATGTTATACATCAGTGCGAGATCTCTCGCATTGACCTTTTCTCTCGAAAATAGAACTTGTCCTTCTGTTAATCCAAGTTCGTGGATAATCGCTTCCAAGTCTTGTCCGTGCTGATCCTTTACATCAGTGTGCATAATCAAGCACGCATTCTCATGACCAACCTTATCTAAGAAGTCTTTAAACCACCAGATTAAAGTGCCTGATTGTTTGCGGCGAGCATTCTGCTATTCCAGAAACATACAAACTTATTATCTAGATTCTTCTGTTGCTTCCATTTAAGAATGTCGTCCTTTTCAAGAGGCTTAAAGATCTCGCCGTCAACTGCGTGAGGGATATAAGAAGAATCCACCTCTGGTGCTACTGTCTCGACAATATCGTGCGTAAGCTTTGAAATACAAGCAACGTGATCATTGGATAGATAGAACTTACGGTTATAGGTAGGATAAGGATAGTTGTCCCAAACATGGTAATAAACCATTGGAACATTGGCTCTAATTTCGTTCTCGATATTCCAAAGCCACCCATAGAACCTAGGATCGGTCATAAACCACAGAATATCAGGCTTTTGCTGCTTGATCATTGCGCGGACCATATCTGGATTACCGTATCCATCAACAGGCCATATAACCCAATCTTCTCCCCACTCTTCAAGATGCTGAGGGTCGTGATTTGGGTGCTTTACGGCACCACCAAAAGAAACAAACTGGTATTTACCAGTCTTAAGCATTCCTTCGATCATATATTTTGTTTGAGTTCCAACACCGCTTGGGGACAGTGGGTGGTCACTGATAGTAAAGATCTTAATCTTCTCTGACATTTAGTTTCCTATCTACAATGTTCTGTATTCCGGAGAGAACAGGGATATGGTTTCGAACAATTCAGTCTATTCTTGATTGTGAAACCAGTTTTAATATTGTATATCGCCTGATACAAAAGTTTAAGTGCATTTTCAGTTTTTTTAGGTCCACTAGTAACTCTAAAAATCTCAACTCTTTTACTTTTTGCTGTTCTCTTTAATAAAGCAAAGTGTGTTTCTACATCTTTGGGGTCTAACTTATGCTTCTGGCAGAAGAAGTGCTTGTATAAAGTTAACTGGTATGTTACTAACTTCTCTGCTTTCTTTCTTGAATCCCAGCCCCAAGAGCAAGTCTTCCAATCAAAGATATGGTATTTGTCCCCTACCTTCACTACCGCATCAACAAATCCTTTAAAGTTATAACCAAAGTTTTCTATCTCTTCATATAAGAGTTCTTCGGAAGAATAAACTTCATAGTCGCCAAAGTAGTCGTCTAATGCGTCTTCTACTTCTGCTAGGATTGCTGGTCCTGCTGTGCGCATCTGGACAATATTCTTATTGTTTACTTCAACGTTCTTTTCAGCAAGTTTTTGTAGTTCTTGATCGAAGCCAATCTGGAATACTTTTTCTTCGTCAATGTTCTCGCGAAGAAGCTTCTTTTCACATACGTCGTGAATAGCAGTGCCGAATGCGGTATATTCGTTGCCCTCAAATGAGGCAACCTTTTCGATCCAGTTCTTTTTGTGATAGTGGGGGCAGTGTGCCCAGTCTTTTAGTTCGGAATATGAGATATGTGTTTTCTTATTATCGGCCATTCAGGACTGCTTCGACTTTCTGGTATAGCACCGGGCTTATCTTTCTAAGATACTGTGGACTCTCTGTGAAGTATTTCTCAAATCCGTTAGCAAAATACTCTTGAATAGAGGTTGCTCCATATGGTGAGCAAAATAGTCCCATTGTTATAGACAACAAAGTAGGATATCCAACTACATCCGATAGAAAGTTATCAAATGCCTCGTTGTATTCTAAATACTCATATCTTCTCTGCGGAACTTGATCAAACCCAGCAGCATTAAGAAGATGATAAAGACGCCTTCTCTTTCCAGCAAACTCGGCTACCAAACTATCATCATAAATAAAGTTAGGATCTACAGCCTCGGCAGCGTGAGCGGCTTCGTGAACAAAGTTCTCAATCATATCCTCGTTTGTAGGTTCATCTAACTTCATATAAATCGCACCGTCGCTATAAGCAGCGTTGCGACCATCTAACTTTGGATTTTCCGAGATATAACAAACATCAACATTTTGTAGAACTGCTCTCGGCAACAGTTCTTCTATTTGATTACAGAAAAGCGGAATATCAACTTGGGGTTCTGTTTCCCCAAATACAAAAACAGGAATATTATGAATGTAATATTCTCTGTTAAACATTCTTCTTTTCCATCTGCTCTATATCATTTAGAGCCTGCTCATATCCTCGTAAAAAGTTCTCTTCGGCAATAGCCATCAAAAACTCTGGGAACTCTGCTGCGAAGACTTCAACAGCCATATGAACTGTAATCTCTTCCTCTGCTGCTAGTCGTTCACCAATATAGTTGACGACTAAATCTTTAAGTCCTGTTCGCGAACTTACAACTTCTCTTAACGCCTCGTTTTCCATTTCTTAACCTCATAAGTTTTCTGCGGCGAAGGTAGCAACTCTTGAGCGTTCTCCCTTAAGCAAGGTTACGTGGGCTGCTAACTCAAAATTCTTAAACTTCTCAACAGCGTGAGTAAGTCCATTTGTCGTAGCATCGATGTAAACATTATCAATCTGTTCCACATCGCCCGTTAGCACAATCTTTGTTCCTTCACCAACTCTTGTAATGATAGTCTTTAATTCGTGAGTTGTCAAGTTTTGTGCCTCATCAATGATAATAAAAGCCTTTCCAATCGATCGACCTCGAATATAAGTGATGGCTTCAATCTCGATTGTGCCTTGTTCCATATACATATCAAGAGTTACCTTATCATTCCCCATAAGAGTCTGTAAGTTGTCCTGAATAGGCATCAGCCAAGGAGACATCTTTTCTTCCATTGTTCCCGGCAAGAATCCAATGTCCTTTCCAAGCGGCTGCACCGGTCGAGAAACGATTACACGAGTGTAGGTGCTGCTACGGTCGTCTAAGGTCTGTTCAAGGGCAGCAGCAATCGCACAGAGCGTCTTACCGCTACCAGCCTTACCGATGGCTGTAACAACCTCAATGTCCGGGTCCATTAGAGCATCAATCAAGAAAGATTGCTCTTTGTTTCTTGGCTTGATTCCCCATACACCCTTCTTATCCTTGTGTAGTCTGCGAAGCGGTGTGTGATCATTTAAATATCTACCTAATGCTGTCTTTTTCTCGTTTGCGTTTGAGATAAGCATTACATATTCATTTGTTTTAAGATTTACACCGTCAAGATAAACGTCTTCCTTCTCATAGAACTGATCTACGATTTCATCATCTACTAGGATCTCTGTAAATCCAGTGTAAATGGAGTCGCTATCATCAACTATTTGTTGGTTTTGAAAATCTTCACAAGGCAATCCAATCGCGTCTGCAATAACACGCATATTAATATCGCGTGATACAAGGATTACTTGTCTTTCAGATTCTCTCGCTACTGTTCTTGCCGTAGCAATAATAAGATGATCTGGAATCTTAATGTCCAAATCTGGTGGAAGATCATCTCTATCTATATCAGAGGCAGAAACAGATCGTATAAGTCCAAGACCTTCACGGATAAGGACTCCTTCCTTGAGAGAACCCTTATCACGGAGTTCGTCCCAAATACGAATGATTTTTCTTGCCTGAGCACCAACTAAATCTTGGCGCTTCTTATGCTTATCAATCTCTTCAAATACTTTTAAAGGAACATAAATGTCGTGGGTTTTAAAAGCGTATATTGCGTCTGCATTCGTTAGATAGACGCTAGTATCTAACACATATATTTTTTTAGGGCTCATAACGATCCAATCTGTAATAAGTAGAGTATGGCTTTTAATATTCTCCGGTTTTTGGTATATCGCCGGATTGAATCACTTGAACCAAAGTAGGTTGGGGGTCCTCATCGTCGGTAGGACTTGGATCCATACCGGCGTCTGTGACTAGTGTTGAAGAACTTTGTATTTTTCCGCCTCCAACACTCCAAAGCATCTCGATATCAAACTCATCACATACATCCATTTCTGGTGTATTGTTGGTTTTCTATCACCGCCATTAGCAAAGTAATCCGGCTTGATACGACGAAGCGCTTCGCAGACAGTACCATCGGAATCATCTACATATGTAGTTTTTGCTGTGGCTGTGAAACCTTCGATGATTTCGCAGCGCTCCTCAAAAGGCATAAAGATATATCCCTTCTTTCTCATTAGCCAATCATCAGAGTTAACGATCACAGTGACGTGTCCAAACTTTGATGCTTCCTTAATCATACGAAGATGACCAATATGAACCGGGTCGAAGCCTCCTGATACGCAAATTGTTTTATTACTCATCTTCTTGGGGTCCGGTTGTTGAAAGAAAGTTTCTCTCAATAGCACTAATCGCTTCCTCGGAGTCGGATAATCTTGTAATCGCCGTAGCAATCTCATTAACAATGCTTGGATGCTCTGCTACGCCGGCTGGATTGTTTAGATAAAGTTCTATTATTGCGATAGACTCTTGTCTATCTGCTTCAAAGCGAGCAAGTGCTGCTCTTATTAGTTGTTCAGCCATCATGTTATTCTTCATTTTAATACTCCTTCTTTTCGGCATATCCAGATTCTACTAGAAGTTCATTAACATTTTCATCTTTTAAGTGAATGATTCCAATATATCGTCCGTATTTGCCTTTCTTGTCTTTTAATGTTTGTATGATTACATCTTTGTCAAGTATTAAAGATCTTAAATAATCTCTACTTTTTAAACCTTCTGGACGTTGCTTTCCTCTTATTTCGGGAGCATTGATGCCATGTAGTCTAATCTTTATTTTATTTGTGATCTGGAATCCCAAATCTATGATTGCTGTTACAGTATCTCCATCATAAACAGAAATAATCTTTGCTTTGTAAAAATATGGTTTCATAATATTATACGGCAGAGAGGAAGGGATTCGAACCCTCGGTAGCTATTAACTACACAGCATTTCCAATGCTGCTCCTTCGGCCACTCGGACACCTCTCTAACATTAATATGGAGCGGGTGATGAGATTTGAACTCACGACCCTCGCCTTGGCAAGGCGATGCTCTACCACTGAGCTACACCCGCTTAGTGTGTATAGTAAATGGTCGGGGTAGAAGGATTCGAACCTCCGACCCTCTGGTCCCAAACCAGATGCGCTACCAGACTGCGCTATACCCCGAATATGGTGGGCGGCGAGAGATTCGAACTCCCGACCTGATGCGTGTAAAGCAACTGCTCTAACCAACTGAGCTAGCCGCCCGAAAATGGTGGAGATGATAGGAATCGAACCTACGACCTGATGCGTGCAAGGCAACTGCTCTCCCAACTGAGCTACATCCCCATAAGTGGTGCCGGCACCATGAATCGAACACGGGACCTGATGATTACAAATCAACTGCTCTACCATCTGAGCTATACCGGCTGTTCTATCCATAGTACTTTATATTGTAAGTAGTTTTCAGGACTACTAATCTTTACTGGTATTTTCTTACTAGTAGTTTTCCAAGGTAACTTTTCAACCTCAATATTCATTGTTAAAATAAATGGATCATTGGTATTAGGATAGTGAAAGTTATAGTGACCAATCACAGAAGGATAAACTGTTGTTCCTTTTCTTACTATCATTTAGTTATTCTCATCTCTGTCGAATGTGTCGATATAAGTAACAATGGTAAATAAGTTGTTCCACTGTAACGGAACAGCCTTTCTTAACCTAGGAGCATCTTCTACTAGATCAGGATATACATATAAAGTTAAACCATGCGTTCCGTTTTTAACTTCATACAAGGCATAATCTCCAAATTCTGTTTGTGCTTTTAACAATAATACTTCTTTTTGGCTTTTAGATAGTTTTTTAATCTTTGTCAACGTTCTTCTTTCGTCTAGTTTTTTTATGAAGCTTTTCAAATAAAAGCTTTTTCCAAAGTGTACCTTCAACTTCATCTTCCGGCATATTAAGAGAATATAGACCAGCTAGAATAAGACGAATCTCTCGGTTTGATAGATAAACTGTTTTTAAGAAAGCAGGAATCTTTTTTTCTTTATGTTCAGACACATTATGTCCTCCTGTTATAACTTATATAGTTTATTTTCTTTGTTACTTTCAGTAATCATTATACAAGATATAATATATTAGTCAAGTTCTTTTTTAAGATAAATAACTGCTTTTGAGGAATATCCATTAATATAAGTATCTTGACCATATTCTGGTTCTTCAACAACCAAATACATATCCAAGGAAGGGTTGTTCTCAGGTTTCCACTTAAACTCTAAAACTCTTTCCTCATTATACCAGAACCAATCAAACTCATCATTCTTAATGCGATCAAAAGCATTTATGCATCCAAACTGATCGTTAGTAATAATAATAGGAAGAATACTATCATATAAAGAATGTCCAGAGTATAGGTTTAAGTTTTCTCCACATACTTTAACTCTTTCATCAGCATTCTCAGGGTATTGTACTGAAAGAGAAAAGAAATCCGCTTCTATAATCTCGGACGTTATATCGTGAGCATAACAATAGACTATTGTACCTGAGTCGTTGGAATCGTTGGGTGTTCCATCATCCCACAAACAGGACATTGGAAACATATACTCACCATAATCTATTTGTGGAGGCTCCTCTTCAGTAAGGGAACAGGCAGATAATAAAAAGATTAATACTAGTAATCTATACACTCTATAATAACTATATTACTAATAATAATAAAACTTAAATAATATATTTTGGTGGAGATGGTGGGAATCGAACCCACGTCCAAAGTATCTTCATTTTCAAGTCATTCACAGGTTTAGTTTATTTTTCTAAATAAACAAAATATCAGTTCTGATTAGATCCGCTCAGATAAGTAGAAGCGTTTTGGTTTTGTTTGTTCTTCTTGGACACCCGGCGAAGAACAACCGGGGGTTAAGCAGCTAGTGCTAGACCGTAATCTGCTTCGTTTGCAGTTATATGTTTCTAACTAATGTTTTATGTGATTAAGTTAGCTTTCACAACCTGCACTATCCAGTTTATTTACCCTGTCGAAACCGGTCATCCCCTTTAAATTTTTTCCTTGACAGATTGAAAGAAATAGTCTATTCTTTGTTTGTGTCGAACTTCCTTTTTATCTCTAACCAAGAACTAGCATTGATCCCTAATATTCTTCTAATCTCAACATTAGTGTCGGTAATGCTAATAACAGCATTATACAATGCTTCTTTAAGAATATTAACTGAGTTAGACCAAAGATTAAATCCATACAACTTACCATTTGTAAGTCGCATAGAACATTCTAACTTTAATCCTATAATCTCTTCCAGAGTTAAAGCAGACAACATTACTTCAAATGGTTCAGAAGACTTTCCTTCTTTACGAAGTGTGTTAGATAATGATTTGTTTCTGCTAAAACCCTTTTCAATATTAGGGTTGGCCATATATTACTGCTCTAGAAGTTTATCGATAAGGCTTTCAAGATTGATTGACATACCTTCTTCTAACTCAAACTCTGGAACATCTGTCTCAGGATCAACGAGGTCATCAGTTTCGGTTGGAGCAGCTGCCGGAGCATCTGGAACAGCATCCGCTGCCTCCTCAGGCTCTTCAACATTTACTTGCAGCTCACTTTCATACTTATCGAAGTATAAAGCAAGGTTTTTAAGAAGATACTCTTGGAACATACTGATGTCTTGTGCATTATCAAGGTTGTCGAAAGCAGTTAAAATATTCTTCTCAACATTCTGGAAGTCACTATATGCTCTGTTACGACCTGTTTTATCTTCTCCATCCAGACCAAATGTATCTCTTTCATCTGGTTCTTCTTCTGGCTCTTCTGCTTCGTCTGAAACATCAATAAAATCTGGATCATCCTCAGGACGATCAGAAACAGTAATATCGATTTCTTCTTCTACTGGCTCAAGTTCAGCGTCAGAACCAGCATCTTTACGAGACTCTTCGGGGGCAAGAGACTTCTCCACAGCACTTAGGATGTGGTTGCGGTATGAGTCTCTCTGTTGCTTATCAGTGGTAAGAGACTTATATCCTGTCTCTACGACAGAAAGAACATTAGAGTTCTTAAGAAGGTCTTCTAGAGCATTGATACCAGTGTTTTCGTGCTTCGCTACAGAAGCAACAGCAGACTGACCTTCAAGCAAACTTCGAACAATAGAGCGAAGCTTCTTTTCTTCGTTCAGTCTTTTTGTGTCTTTCTTATTTATTATGTGACGAATAGCTTTACGCACATTCTCACGGAGCATTAGCTCTTCTGCAAATTCTTTACGATCAATCATTGTTTAGCCCACCGATATTCCTAATAAATAGTCCATCACTTCAGTAACCAACTCATCCTCGGCAATGAAGTTTTTTTGGATGCCTCTTTTTCTTTTTCTCTGATCCAACAACATCAGGAGCGCGTCCAGAGAATCCTGCTACGGCGCCACCGCCCATAGCGGACATTTCTTCAAGTTTTCCTTGAAGTATATCATAGATTTCTTGATTATAAAATCCCATAATACTTTGAAAGTCTTCTGGTGTCGCACCTTTGAGTGCTTTTCTTAAAGTTGTGCCCGACATTTCACCGAAGCCAGGAACATCAATCTCAACGTGAGGAGCAACTGCGATGTAACCGTGCTTACCGAGCCCTACAAGCTCTTCTCCTGGCTTATAAGTTTTATAGTAAGCACTAGTGCCTTTCTTCGTGAAACCGTCTAGGTTCGCAAATCTCGGGCTCTCACGCATATCCTTTCCACCGACAGCAAAAACAACTGCTGTTGCGTCTGGATCAAAGTTTTGAGTTACTTCTTCGGCAACATAAGGTTTTCTGGTCATCACGATCTTATCGGCAGGGATCCCGTGAGCCACCATAATCTTTTTCTTTTCTTCAAAGTCTAGGGGAGACTTTGGTCCTGTCTTATTCGAAGTCACAACAAATGTGTTCTCGGCACCATATTGTTCGGCAAGTGCCTTATAGGTTGCGTAGTGATGACGACCCATTGGTTGGAATCGTCCAGGGTAAATAGCAATAACTCTTTTTTGGTCTTGCTCATTCAAAGCCCAGTTAACTGCCTCAGCCAAAGCAATCTTTACCTTACTTTCTTCGCGGATCAAAGAAGTGATTGGAGCCCCACCAAGAAGGTTCTCGTAAAGTGCTTGATTCTTGTTTGTAACAGAAGGAAGATTTCGAGACCATTCCAAAAGAGTCTTTGATACAGAATAACCATCGGTTCCCCAATATACTGATAGACTCTCTGTCTGTTGAAACTTGGCGCCTTTATCTACTGCAAAGTTTGCTTTGCTGAACTCTAAACGATCAACAAATTTAACTCCATTACCAATGTGATCAACGGCAACATAACCTTCTGGATTGCTAACAACAAGATCGCCTGAACCATCATCAATAAAATGCTTTGTGTTATATACAGCGTTGTTATATTTTTGGATAAAGATGTTTTTTGCTTCAAATAGAAGTCGCGAGACTCTAAAAAGATTAAGAAGATCTTCCTTTCTATCATCAATAGAAGAAAGCATTTCCTGTCCTTTTTGAGTTGCCTTTAATCTTCCTCTCTCGGACTTCAAAGAATCGATTCTTTTTTCTAGACGACCAGAATACCAACGCTTGAAGCCATCAAAAGACTTCTCGGGATCCTCAATGAACTGACCACCCTTAATCTCAGAGTTAATGTAGATATTAAGAAGATCCATCGGCAGACCATCATAGTTAATCTTGATTTGATCTGCGGCTGAAACTAATTCCTTAACCTTCGCCTCTTCATCTTCAGTTAAGGTAACGGTGCCTGTATCATCTGTGAAATAAGCATCATCAACCCAAACGCCGGGGACTTTATTCAACCCACTTACGTCTGCGCCAAAAGAAGCACCACCATCCAAACTATCATAAGTTGTGTGGAATACAATACCAAACTTTGATTCGGCAATCTCTTGACCAAACTTGGAGTTGACAGGAGCAGCATAAGTAATAGTATTTGGCTTGAAAGCATAATGAGGCTCACCATCAACATCAATAGTGCTAATCATCTCATCATCAAACATAAAGTCGCCTTGAAGAATCTTTTGGATTCCCAATCCAGGCAAATAGCGCAGCGCTTTAACTAACTTATCAACCAAACCCGGAGCATGCCCGTGATTTCTCTGGACATCTTCGGGGGTATAGTTTATCTTTGGGACTTTATTAAAGATAGATTTGGTACCAACAAAGAACTTACCGTTCTCTGGATTGATACCAGCAAAAATAGCAGGAGCCCCGTCCCATTTAACGGAGGTCTTTACTTTTGAATCAACATTGCCTTTTAACTCTTCCAGCAACTCAAGCAAGAATGCCCGAGCCATATCATATCCTTTTGGACCTTGTGTTAAAACAAGTTCTTCAAGGTGAGTTAAGTGAGTATTTGCTTTTCCTTCATCCAGAAGAAACATTATCTTTTCAACTCTCCTTATTTTCTTCTAATATCGTAACTTGCTCTTCAAGAATACTTACACGCTCTTGAAGCCGTCTTGTCTGTCGTCTAACTTGTTTTAGACTTTCTTTGGCCATCTCAATCCTGCGCGCATCCTTTTTAGAACGCGGCATTATATTTTCCAGAACCTCAGAAATAGAATCTAAATAACTAGACGTAGCAGGGCCTTTGCCCTCGTTCATAATGAACTGACGAGTTAGCCGACGATAATCCATCGTTTATTCCTCGATGTCTTTCAGAACAACTTTCTTTTTAGGGGCCGGCCTGACTGCTTTCTTGGGCGCTGGCTTTACTGCTTTCTTGGGTGCTGCAGCCGGAACAGGCTTTGCGGCGACTTTCTTTGCTGCAGCTTCTTTTGCGGCGGCTTCTTCAGCAACCTTCTTCGCTGCCGCGGCTGCTGCCTTACGAGCAGCCTCTGCTCTTGCTTCTCTTTTTCTTCTAACATGTGGTGCAACCATTTTACTTATTCTCCTTTTTGATTCTTCGTAGGATTCTACGAGTGATTTGCTTTGCCTCGTGGACAGAGATCATCTTTGGTGCTGCTGTCTCTTCAAGGTCTTCCATTACGCTTCCATCCTCTGGGTCTTTATCAGCGCCATTTGGAACACCATCACCGTCCTTATCATAATCCTTTTCCATACCTGTCTTGTATTTTCCTGGGTTTTTGACTTCACTAAGAAGTCCCCATTTCTTCATCAACTTTGTGTTGATTTCATTGTTTTTCCACTCTTTAAGTGACATCTTTGGTTCTCCTGAATCCGAGAAATCAATCTCGATATTAATTTTTCCTGTTTTAATTAGATCTTCAAAGTCTCTAAATATTAAATTTCCTTTTTCGTATGCCTCTCGCTCCATTTCTCTAAGGTGCGGATCTTTCTGGGCATACCCTTCGCCAGTAGCATTATCAGTTGTAAAATCTCCACGACAGTTTTGATCATGATGAACTAGTTCGTGCGATAAAGATCTCAATATATCTTTTGGATGTCTTCCATCTGTATAAAGAACAATCTGGTAGTTCTGTGGGTCATAGTAAGCAGTCTTGCCTAACATCCTGCCGGCATTATCCTGATCACTTTGAAAAAACGATCGAGGCGCCTTTATCAAAGCCAAGTTGTTTTTGAGAATAAGGAAAAAAGTTATCAACCATCTGTTCAAGATGGCGAGTATTTCCAGCAGTATTATTTACGCACTTATGCATTATCTATTAAATAGTTGAAAAAAGAAGAAAAAGAGCAGCCCATAAGTGATATCCAAAAACAATCAAATATATTAAGTTTAAAATTAAAAGAATATAAAATACTCTGCGTTTAAATCTTTTTCTAAAAAAGTAAAGAATATATAAACCAACTCCACTTAAACCTAACTTTGCTAAAACAAATAATATTGGAGAATGTTGTAAAAAGAAATCCATTATTGGATTGGCTTCCGTAGCAAGTCCGTTTTGAACCCAAAATAACGTTGCCGTAAGATCTACAATAATGAGGATAGATAGAAAATAAACTAATCTAGCTATTTTTCTCAGCATCTATCTCCTTTAAGATGCTTCCAATTCCAACTCACTGTATTTTGCCTTGCCCTGGACCTTTTTTCATAAGTAATCGCTTTGAATGCTTTTTCAAGATAGTCGGCTGCTTTGGTGATCTTTGCCTGAACCCAAGGCTCAAGATTTTCGTCATCCATCAACATATCGTGGAGTTGCTGTGCCTGCGCAGCCATATGATATAGAGATCTTCGAGCCATCTGTCCTTCATATCCATCTGGATCCTTGTCGTGTGCTGGCGCCTGCTGTGTTTGACCGGGCATCTCAAGTAAAATTGAGGTCCCAGTTAGTTCATCAGAGATCATCTCTTTAAGTTGTGCCTTAGTAATCTTCATTTTTACAAACCCTTCTTTTGATAATAGTTTTGAACTTTTGAGGTAACTGCCTTCATTAATTCGTCATTAACAGAATCTTCAGAAGAAATTAAATCTGTCAAACCAATTAACAAGTCTGTAAGCTCCCCTTCATCTGATATCTTTTTCAAGGCAGAATCTAAAGTAGAACCTCCCTTAGACTTGATAACACCCATCGCCGCGGCCGCGTCTCCGGCAGGCTTATTAGAATCTTCCTGTTCTTCTAAGCCACCAAAGTCACCGCCTCCCATTCCAATCATACCACCACCAGCATAATCTCCTCCGGAGCCTCCACTAAATCTTTGCTGATACTCAGGAGCCGCGACAACTCGTTGGTCAGGCATTGGATGAGCGCCAGAACCTTCAAGGCTGTTTAAAGCCTTTCTAAGGCACGCAGACGCCTTGAAAGCCTGCTCATAGGCGTCGTCATAGATGGGCTCGTCAAGAGCCTCTACGAGTTGCTCTGTGGCTTCTCTTGCGGTAAGTGCGAGGTCATACAAGTCATTTGCTTCTGGATCACCCTTATATTGCTCTGGGGTGTCCTTATCTGCTGCCGGCATTCTGTGTGGAACGCCTTCGGGCGCGGAAGGCTCGTTAATGCCTCCATTTGTAAACATTGCTTCTTTTACTAGAAGCTGAAGTTGTTTGTAATCAATGCTCATTATGCTTTCTCTTTTGCCTTTTTGGTTAATGTGGCGTAATAAATACTTTCACCTTCTTTGTCTCCGTATTGATCTTTAAAATCTTTCTTAGGAGTTTTCTTTTCTAAGGATTTAAGTTCTTTTTTCTCCGGCTTCGTTAACTTCTTCTCGTCTAATTCTTTCTTAGAATCTTCTTTCCCGGCTTTTCTTACTCTTTTATTCGCTGCCTTCTTTTCAGCCTTGGTGGCATCAGGTGGTGTTTTCGTTGCTTTCGATGCTTTACCCATTGCCTCTTCTACAAACTCGCCAAGAAGTTCTTTTGGATCAATATCGAAAAAATCAGAAGCTTCTTCGTTTGTTAAGGTAACCTCAAGATCTTCCTTGATCCTGATCCTATATCGTAGTTTTGATTTGTTAAGTTTCACTTTATTCGATTCCCTTATAGGCAGAGTGCTAATAATATCTCTTTAAATAGTCTTTTTAAATAGTCTTTTTGTTTTAGTTTCATTCTTTATATTCTCCAACAATAACTGCTGATTCTGGTGGCGAGACCAACAACTCACCAAGTGTTACAAGTCCGGTAGGATTCCAATAACTCTCGGCATAACCTTTTATAATATTAATGTCTCCGGATCGTTCCATTGAAAAAACAGCCTCGGTCCATATCTCGGCATTTGTCTTAAAGATGTTATAGTCTCCGCGGAGTTCTACTATATAGGTTTCACCTCCGGAGGTATTATCGCGCCGACAAAAACTTCTTCCACTAAATCCATCAAGGTTTTCACATAAATAAACACAGTTAAAACGACTTGGACGATCTGGAAACTTTTCTTTTCTCACTTCTTCAAATATTTCTTCCACTCCATCTCGCATGCGTGGCTTTGCTTTGGGAACGTGAGTAACTCCAAATTCTATTTGAGACTCACTTTTCCAAGGACCGTTTGTCTGCCAGAAATATTTTGTATTTCCCACATCTTCAGTTATATACTGACGCCAGTTTTCAAGGATTAGTTTCATTTTATATGGTTTCTTTTTTGACGATCTTTATCTTGGCTGGATCCCATAAAATGACTGCGGACCCACCACTTTCGCCTTTATTATCGTATTCAATAGCGTCGTATCCCATTTGAGATAAAATATCTCCAAGAAGATTATTCTCCTCAACGCGCATGCTTCCGCCACTTTCTCGCGCCTTCTTTGATGCCTGGATCTTGTATTCTTTTATTTTGTCGTCGGGAACATCAAGTTCTCTTAAAACGGACTCCAAAGTCCAGCGAAATACATCAGGCAACTTTAAAGGGTTTTGATAATCAAGTTCAACACTGAAAAGAATGCCGTCGTTCTTCATTCTGTGTTTGGATTGTTCTTCATCAAGACCAAAGTGAAAACCAAACTCTGTTGTGCGAGAGAGATCGAAAGTATCAAAATCTACTTTGCTGCCGTGCCAAGCAGGGACAGCTTCGGTAAGATACTGGCGCCAGTTTTCAAGGATTAGTTTCATTAGTTTCTCTTCTCTGACACTTTGGCTTTCCGGACTTCCTTGATCGGCTTTGTGTTAAGCATTACGAGTACTTTAATCTGGTCTATCCCGATTTCGTCTAAGCCATCAATAAAGATTAAGCCATCGACTCCTATATCCTGCAGGAACTGAACAAACTCGATGTTATAGTCAAGAAGATCGAACATACAGGGTGAGCCTTTGCACCCAACAAGATCTTCCCAGGCAACCCCATCACCCGCGCCTTCGCCGGCCATAATGCGTTGTTTAATCAATTCGTGCTTCTCTTCGTAACCGGAGAAATCTGTTAAATCGATTATTGACGCACCGGGTTTAAGATTGATTTCATATACCCATCCCTCGCGACCATTCAATTTAAAATTGTGCTCGGAATGTAATAAAGCAAATTCTTTTGCAGGCTCGGGAGCAAAGAATGTATACAAGGCTCCAACGCCGTTGTGTTCATCACCAAACCGAAAATCATTAATAAAATCAAAGTCATCTGGACTACCGTGAAAGACGGTGGTCGGGAATGTTGCCCCTTCTTCAAGATACTGACGCCAGTTTTCAAGGATTAGTTTCATTCTTTTAACCCAAACATATTTCTATTAACATTTCCAACAATCGTTTTGGTAATCTTCTTATCTCCGGCGTCTCTAATATACCAACCATCGCCGCCGATACTGTTCTTATCGGTTTCTCCTAGCCAATTGAAATTAACATTTCTTTTTCCACCAAAAGTTACAAGAAACTCTGCGAGTTCTGGATCTGCAATTGGCTTCAATCCTAATTTATTTATCATGATATGCGCCGGCGCTCCGCTTACTTCAACCCAATGACCCGGCTGACTCAACAACTTTTTCATTGTTTGTGAAATAATCTTTTTTGCCTCGGGACTTCCATCTGTAACAACAGCGCTAGACTTCTTAGAAGCTCCAGCATCGTAATACAACATACCAGCATCTGGCTCGGGATCATCATCAATATCAATAAGATAGTAGTTTGTTATTGCGTTCTTTAAACCACTAGGAGTTTCCAGCCGCGGGTGACCACCTAACTTATCGTAGCTTGTTTTTACCAACTGTATAACGTCATCCGTTACATCATCACCTAAAGAGGATTTAGAACCAACATCTACGTGTTTTCCCTTGGCTCCTAATTTGGATTCCTCTTCTTCTTCTTCTTCGGCTATATACTGGCGCCAGTTTTCAAGGATTAGTTTCATCTTTATTCCTTCATTGATTTCTTGCCGCGACATTTCCACTTCTTTCTGGATAATGTGTTCGCGCAAGGCGGATTCTTACATTTCTTGATTCCGGCAGAGCGAGCGCAGTAGGCATCACCCTTCTTTGTTCCAGGGCGAATACGATCTCCACCACTTTTTGCTTGTCCTGCTTGTCCAAAGGATCGGCATTTACCATCTACTCTTTTAGCAAATCGTTTTCCTTTGGATGGCTTGCAAGCCTTCTTTTTCTTGGCTTCATCCATCGTGTCGGCACAAACAGGGCAATACTCTTCGTTTTCATCAATAGCATCAACCTCATAGGATTTCTGCTCGGCTTCTTGCATATTTAAAAAAGTTTCTACCTCTTCTGTAATGATCTTACTCAGTTCATTTTTAGTCATAGTTAAACTTTCCTTTTTTGCTTTCTTGCCCCAAGACTTTCCTTTGCCTTTCTCTTTACAAGCGCCAGGAGTTGGTCGGCAAGCAGGATATTTGGAACGCTTCTCACCTTCCTTGCGACCGCAGGACTTATAGCCACCGTCGCCGTCAGGAGAGTTACAATCCACCCAGCCCTTTGACTTACCTTTGGCGCCCTTGCGACCAAACCAATCCTTTAAAGAACTTTCCTTGCTTGATTCTGTGCCGGCTTTTTCCTTTTTTTCTTCAAGCGGCTCGGATTCTTCTAAATCAACGTTTTCGTTCTTTTTGCTTTTATTGCCCCAGTTGGCTGCTCCAACCTTGCGGCATTTTACGAGAGCACCAGAAGCATAAGCACTCGGCCATACTTTATAGCGTGATTTTACTTTGTTGTAACAAGCATCCTTTTTGGCTTTCTTCTTTTCCTTTTTTTTCTTCTTTTTTTCGTCAAGTCGTTCTTCATCGTCTGGTTCTTCAAAATCAAAACTTACTGATAACGACTCATCAAACGGTGGAATACCTTTGCCTTCTTCAAAAGTTATAATAACAGAAGGTCTAGATCCCTCATACGCTCGACCAGCTTCATAAACAGTGACATCTTTTACATCTGGGTAGTCTATGAATTTATCAAAGATAGCAGACCTTATCTCACTGAAACTTATTTCATAAGGCAGAGAGTTGATAAACTCTCGCACTTCATTAGACTTATAAAGCTTTTCAGCGTTGTTTTCTTCGTTTAGGAAACGATCCCAAGATTCAAGTAGTTTTTTCATAGCGTAATAAATAGTATTACTTAAGTGAAATCTTTTGGATCTCTATATTTCAAACGAACTTTCTCAGAGATCGGTATAGCCTCACCATCGCCGTCAATACGAACGAACACCATTTGAGTGCTAACGACCGCTCGTTGGGTACCGTTATATACAGAATGTCTTCTCGCCTCCATATTAAGCGTTAGAGAGGTTTTGCCTACCTTGGCCACCTCTCCATATATCTTGATGATTTGACCGGGCCTAGCGGGCTTCTGGAAGGTCATAGAGGCTATGTGCTTTGTGACCATCCTAGGGGTGTCGGCAACTTGAGCGGCAAAAGCAGCAGCAGCCTCATCAAGCCACGCCATCATAATGCCGCCAAATAGGTTGCCGTGGTAGCCTACATCATTCTTCTTCACGAAATGCGTTGATATAAGTTCCATTAATAAGTTCTTTCTTTTTTAAGATTTCGCGATTGATCGCTTTTATGTGAGCGCATCCACCTGTCTGCTTACATAAGGAGTCAAGTTTTAGTTTAAGTTTTTCAACTTTTTCAAATAACTCATTTAGAGCAACACTGATTTCTTTAATTTCATTATTAGAGTCCATTTCTTTCTATTTCCTGTATCATCGCAAAGTGGGCGCCCGCGATCATTTTACGAATAGTTTCACTAAGAAGTAAAGTAGCATCGCGTTTGTTAGTCATAAATCCATTCTCCGAGAGAACTGCCGGCATATGAGTTTTTCGTAGAACATAAAAGTTTGCCCAACTTTCATTTGCTTTAGTCCCTCTATCTTTAAAAGGAGTATACTTAATAATCCAATCCTGTAAAGATTCTGCGATAACTCTACCTTTTGAACTTCTTACGTGATGAAACACGGACGCACCCTTTGCGTCATTGAAGTCAACACCATTTCCATAAGCATTAGCGTGAATAGAAATATAGATACAGTTTCTTTTTTCTTTATGAAGCTTGTTTGCTCTGCGAACTCGCTCTCTCAATGGAACATCTTTTTGAGAATCAACAATATCGATCACTTCTATATCAGTGGCCGCAGCCAGTTCAATGATATTATTAGTAATAGCTCTGTTTAGTTCGCCTTCGTAGAGAACTACGCCATCGCTAAACGCTGGTGACCTCTTTCCTTTTGTTTGATACACTCCATCAATCATTCCGCCGTGACCGGGATCCAGCAACCAAGTAAATCGTGACATTTATAATAATCTCCCAGTTATAAATACTCTTTCCATTTCTTATTCGCATCTCCCACTCTTTTTTTGATCATAGTACGATAAGATGGGGCAACTGGTCTGCGAATAAGTTTTACGGGAGCATTTTCCGGCATATAACTGCCTTTTTTCTGGTTACAGCCGCGACAAGCAGCCACAACGTTGTTCCATTTTGTTTTTCCTCCCTTTGAACAAGGAATAACATGGTCAATCGTTAGTTCATTCTCTTTAAAATGCTTTGAGCAGTATTGACATTGGTAATCATCGCGGAGAAAGATATTTCTTCTTACGCAAGGAACTTCAAAGAACTTTTCGTCAATATAACGGAAAAGAACGATAACAGAAGGGATTTGAAACGTTTCTTTGGCTGAATTGACCCAATTGTCGGTATATTCAGCAGCCCAAGCCTTTTTTAACCACGTTAAGAGAAACGCTTCCTGCCAGGAGATAACCTCTACCGGCTTAAACGAAGAATCTAACTTTAAAACGTTCATATTATCCATAAATCATTAAACAGGTCTGCTCTCTTTATAAGTAGAGAACATTCTATCAATAAAGGGATACATTCCAGAAAAATTAACACTAGCATCGTCGTGATGTAATGAGTGGTGATAGTAGGAGTGATTTTTATGAGTTTTTTTATGAATCGCGAGATGATTGTAACTGTAATACAGAGAAAATGTAGCCATCCCTAATGAAAACGACAACGACACCATAGCGATCGACAAATAAATCAACACAAAGGCTACTCTTGCCCACAGAGGCACATATATGTGCTCGTAAAGCTTGTCTCCCTCTGGGTGTGCGTGATGTAATGTATGAAATCTACGAAAAATCTTAAAGGACCCTTAGTCCCCAACTTTCCGTGAAAAATGAAGCGGTGATTAAGATAAACGAGCAATGCCGCCACAAAATGACCAAGAATAAATAAAGATATGACTTGAAATGTATACATAAATGTATTATACTGTCTACATCAACAAAACTAAAATGTTTTTAGAGCGGACTGTAAAGTATTTAGGATATGAGTGTATTTCGTAAACATGAGTCTATCGTAGACCGTGCCGCTAGTGACCGAACACGGCATAAAAAGAAGATTGAAAAGGCTATCAAAGAATCTATCAAAGATGTGGTAGCCGAAGAATCAATCATTGGTCAAAATGGAAAGAAAAAGATCAGAGTTCCTGTTAGGGGACTAAAAGAATACCGTTTTGTGTATGGATCTGGAAAAGAAAACAAAACTGTTGGCTCTGGTGGTGATCATCAAGTCAAAAGAGGGCAAAAAGTCGGGAAACAGAGAGCCAAACAAGGTTCTGCGCAAGGAACAGGTAAAGCATCCGACAAAAAAGGCGAGCAATATTACGATGTAGAGGTTTCTCTTGAAGAGTTGGCCGAATATCTATTCTCAGACCTTGAACTTCCCGATTTAGAGAAGAAGCAGTTTCGTTTTATTACCCAAGAGACAGTAAAGCGGAAAGGATATCGTTTTCAAGGCATTAGACCGCGACTTTCAAAGAAAGAAACGCTGAAAAGAAAGATTCGCCGCCAGAAAGTGGCCGAAAAAGTTGGAACATACGATCCAGAATCAGATGAGCGCTTTCCTTTTCACAAAGATGACCTAAAATATCACCACATCAAGCCAAAAGCAAAGGAAAACTCCTCTGCTGTAATCTTTTTCTTGATGGATGTGTCTGGATCAATGTCCACGGCACGAAAGTTCCTAGCAAGATCCTTCTTTTTCCTTCTGTATCAGTTTTTAAACCACAGATATGAGAAAGTTGAGGTTGTTTTCATCTCGCACTCGACATATGCGGAGCGCGTTAACGAAGATGACTTCTTTAAAGTTGGAACATACGGTGGAACAATCATTTCCAGCGCTCTAAAAATGCAAATGGACATTATTGAGAAGGAATATCATCCAAATGCTTGGAACATTTACACATTTTACTGCGGAGATGGCGAAAACTGGGCCTCAGACAACGAAAAATGTATAGATTTGTTTAGAGAAATCAAAGATGTTAGTCAGTTAACGGCTTATTGTGAGATCAATGAGAACTATGAAGGACTAGACGACAAGTCTTTGGAAGATGATAGCTTTAAAAGCAGCCCTTGGGCCAACTTTTCGGCTTGGAAGAACGAAGAACTAGACAACTTATGGGTAAAACTTAAGCCTGTTATTGATAAAAAGTTTAAAAGAGTGATGATTGGCGAGACAGATCATATCTGGATGGCGTTTAAATCACTTTTTGGTGGGAGTAAATAATATGAGTGACTGGACTGTTGCGGATCTACAAAGTTGGGACGACAAAATCTGCCAAGTAGGAAGAGAATTTGGCTTAGATTGGTTTCCAATTGATTATGAGATTATTGATTATGCTGAAATGTTGGGAGCGATGGCTTATACAGGTCTTCCAACACACTATCGGCACTGGTCTTACGGAAAAGAATACGAAAGAACACATACACTTTACAATATGGGACAGACTGGACTACCATATGAGATGATTATCAACTCAAATCCGTCCATAGCCTACTTGATGAGAGAGAATGCTCTCAATATTCACATCTTAACTATGGCTCACTGTGTTGGTCACTCTGATTTCTTCAAGCAAAACAGAATGTTTGCTCACACAGACCCTGAAAATATTATTGTAAGCTTTAAATCAGCAGCAAAATATGTTCGGCAGTTGATTGAAGACCCATCAATCGGTATTGAGAGGGTAGAAGCAATCTTAGATGCTGCTCATTCAATCAAATATCAGGTTCCAAGATACCCAGGCATAAAATACAAGTCTCGTAAAGAACTTATCGAGATTGAAAAAGATAAAATGGCTGAGGATGCTTACTACAACCCGGATCTCACAAAAGTTCCAATACAGCCAGAGTATAATCTTCTTCGTTTTATTGCCGAGCATAGCAAGAACCTTGAAGAATGGGAGAGAAACCTTATTCTTATCGTTGAGGAATCTTCAAAATACTTTATTCCTCAGGCACTAACAAAGATTATGAATGAAGGCTGGGCTTGTACCATTCACCAAAAGATTATCAATGAGTTAAATCTTCCTGATAGTCTTTATTTACCGTTTGTTAAACTTCATAACCAAGTTATACGTCCTCACCTTGGACAAATCAATCCATATCACTTGGGATACACTCTATTCCAGAAGATTATTGAAGAAAAAGGTTTTGAAGAAGCGATGACCATTCGTGAAGTTCATAATGATATTACATTTTTAAGATTCTATACTGATGAAGACTTTATGAGAGAGCACAATTATTTCTCTCATTCCTATAATAAGAAGCAGCAATCTAGTATAGTAGATGATATATCAGACGACGAAGGTTGGG
>UEXL01000034.1_pt1 | contig 94208 bp, 84 predicted proteins | sample 1796671 | NCBI WGS metagenome assembly UEXL01 (sample SAMEA4772471, study PRJEB27181) | metagenome | reverse complement strand
CCTCCGCATCTACGTCCTTAGACATAAACTCGTCAAGTATCGCCTGGACCTCTTGGGTCGACTTACGTTCAAAAAGCTGTTCAACGTCCGGAATAGCGCTTAGAGTTGCAGCAATTGTGTTTTCGTCTTCCATCATGAGAGAAGTCCTACGTCGAGGCTGGATCTTTGTTTGCGGGAACGAAGCACCAGGTGGCTTGCCGTAACTAAGAACAAGGTCGGTTCCTTCTTCTGGGTCAGTGATATCCCCATAATCAGGATTTAGAACAAGGCTGAGAAGTGTCTCATAGGCCATCTTGCCATAGCCCCACCATCGGGGACCTTCTTGCTCTTCTCCTCGCACCATTACAGGGCTAAAGAATCGCTGCCTTGCAAACAGGCTCTTTGCCATCCTCTTTGAAGCATCATCGTTGTTATCTGACCCTTCACGCCACAGCTTTGATCCAAACTCGCAAATCGGACAGTCATCACCATAGTTACGCTTTGGACAAACAATTCCACCCTTAGCTACATTATAGTGAAAATATACCTCCTTGAAAGGGTCTCCATCCTCTGTTGGAATAATTCGAATAGTCTGGTCGCCGTCCACTGGACGCCAGAAAGCACTCTTACTTGAATCACCACGGTTCTGAACTGCGGCAAGCTTCTCTCGCATTTTGTCTAGATTGATTCCCATTATTTTTCTCCTTGTATAGTAAATTGGGCAAATATCCCCAACTTCTGGTTAATCTAATTGTTGTATCGTTGAAGAATATGCTACGCAATAAACGTAGTCTTCTTCGTATTGAGTAGAGTATATTCCATATGATACCTTCGTGTCAACAGAATTCTCCTTAACTTGAGAAATTATTTTCTTGCGAATATCGCTCGACTCTCTTAATTTCTCCTCATTGATGGCATAATAATAGACCTTTTCCCTAACGCTGTCAACAGGAAAAAATAGTTTCTCTTCCCCTGTTTGAAAATCAACGATTCCATAGGTGCACAGCCTACTAACCTCATGCGGTGATGAAATATTATCCATAATACTATCAGAGCGGTCAAGCACATTTATGATATTAATTGTAGAAATAAGTAAATCATTCAACTTGTCATAAAAGCCTATCACTGGAATATCTCCCAAAATATCTTCAAGCTGATTGTTGTAGGCCAACACCACTTTATTAAAAACTCCAGATCTAGCATATTGCTGAAACACATTTATAGTTAAGCGCTGTTGCATCTTATCCATCTCACCTAGTAATTCTGGGTCTGAACAAACGCACAAGATCGAAGTGTCGTGTGATTTTATTTGTTCAAGAATCCTCAAAGAAGCACCAGAAACAAAGCCAGAAGCTCCAACAACAAATAAAACTTCACCCTGTAACGGCTTGAAGAATCTCTTAAGGCTGCCGATTGATTGCTCAAACTCTTCGGGGGTGCTGGCTTTTTTTATGCCATATGTTCTTGGAGTTCTTTTGAGGCCGACATCCATCTTATAAATATCATATTGAGGGTATTGAGAGAATTTATCAGCTATTCTACAACCCGCTGCACCTAATCCGATTATTGAATCCATTCTCTCATTTCTCCATAATTCTTGCCATAGTTTACATTAACTTTAAAATTTCCTAAAGGCGTATTTGTAAAATATTCAACCAAAACATTGATTAGCTTACACTCAACATCGGTAAGGTCCAAGACTACTTCATCATGCACACAAAATGCAACAAAAGAATCCTTATCCTGCAAGTATTTGTTCAACTTAATCATTTGTCGCAGCACAACATCCGAACAAGTGCTTTGAATTAGATAACTCATGGCATGATAATCGTCTGCTGAAATAGACCTGCCAAAGGGATTTGTAATGCTGTTGTTTTGATAATACTCTTCTATGACCTTTTCTCTACTTTTGCCGTAAATTCTATGAGAAAGGTAATCCTTGGATTCCATATTGTAAAGCCACGCAAAAAACCTTTCCTTTACCTCTTTCCGGCTACCAACTTCATTATAAGCATTGATGCGATTCCACTCATGTACATCTACATCTGGCTGGCTAATTCCTGCGAGTGCTAGAAAAGTTCTTAGTTCAGCGCCATTAAAATCTAGAGATACAAACCAATCGTTTGTTGGCTTGATAATTTTTCTATATCTCTTATCCATTGTAAGTATAGGAAAACTGTTCTTCTTGGTGGTCAATCTGCCTGTCTTTGTTCCAAAAATATTATAATTGCAAGAATGTGAGATGTGACCCAGCTTATAAGCAAATTTTCTAGTTTTCTCCTCGTGCATTAGGTCACGCAATTCAGTTTTATCAATATTCAAATCCCTAAACTTCATGTCATGCGTAATTTTTGCTAGGTTTACCAAAAAATCGTAGTTTTCTGGTTTGTGATAATTGTTTATCACATACTCAGTAATCTTGTTGCGAACAGAGCAGTATTGCTTTAGAAACTTCTGGGGAACTAGGTCAAAAAAGCAGTTTTTGGACAAATCTATTTTAGACTCCTTAAAGGCCGTAAGAAACGCTTTGAGGCGATTGTTGATGGAATCCCACTCATCACCCAAGTGTCTGGGGCACGCCTCGTCTAGGGGCCTCTTAGCATACAGGAATGCATATTCGATACCATCATAGTCCTCTAGAAACGAAGAATAAGACCATGTACGAGTAAGATTATCAGGAACGTTATCAAAATGTAGTTCTCCATTGAGAAATACACCGACACACTCCCTTTTGTTATCGAGTGTTTGGAAAATCATTAATATGTTGGTTTAGTTATTTTTTTATCTTTTTTGAACTGCTGTTTTGCAACTTTTTGAGCAAAAGAGCCTTTGTGATTGTCAAATCCTCGGATTACTGTGTTGATATACTGTTGAGCTGCCCCAGTACCACTTAGTGCTTGTATCGACTTTGCTTCTCGTTTAACGATTTTCATAAAAGCCAGACTCACAGGTTTATGTTGCTCAACATATCTAATATCAACGTAAAAAGTCAACCCATTTTCTGTCAGGGTAACTTTCCCCAAATTCTTGTAAGGACAATTCGGCCCTACAGGTCACATCTCTCATACCAAAATCGTTAACTTTTATGTTTTTAGGCTTTTCGCTAATTAACAGGCTATAGGCCCTATAGAACAGACTTTTTAAATTTCCAATGTCCTTCGTGTAGGCCTTGTAATAATAGCCAGACAGTATAGAGTCTTCGCTATCAAATCCGTATCGGGATGAATACCTTAGCATGGATGGGCTGGCTATGTCGGCAGTTAAAATCCAAGGGGCATTTTTGTTTATTGAAAATCCATGTTTTTCGGCAGTCACTTTATAGAATTGAAAATTAGTGCTGTTAATGAATTCTTCTTTTACAGAATCATTTGATGCATCTAAATCAGAAATATGTATTGCTAGGCCCGTGTTTAAAGCTCCAGAATAAATGCTTGTAATATATGAACCAAAAGTTATTGGTAACGATTCTGAGATCTCACTCAAGTATGAAGAAAATAAGACAAAAAAAGAGGAAAAATCGTTAATTGTCTCTCTTCTCTCTTTTGTTAAAAACTTTGTATTAAAAATATTAATAATTTTACTAGTGTAATCTCGATAGCCCTTAACTGGGTCTATAAAGCCCCTATAGGCTTTGACATCAAATAGGTAAGGATCATCAGCGTCTAGTTTCCCAGAAATAGATGCTTTTTGAAATTCAATTATAAAGTTTTCAAAAGCATCTGCAACAAAATTTACAACCATAGTTTGTTTTTTAGGGTCTTTAGTGCTTTTTAAGCTCTTCATTTCGCTCGTATTTAAAGAAATTGCAATATGTTCTTTATTCATTCTTCCATACATTGCTCTTTCTGCAAATTGAAAGTTTTTGATCACTCCTACTAGGCTTTCGTTTGATGGAAAAGCTTGTGATGAATATTTTAGTCTTTCATAAAATAACTTTTTTATAGTTTGTTTGTTTTTGCCTTGAAAGTTAGCCATTATAATAATTATTTCATACTAAGAAATTGAAGTCAATAGTGATTTAATTTCTTTACGTGTTGTAACACAATCAATATCAGCCTCACCAATTTGAGCAACACTTGTTCCCGAATCTGCCAAAGAAGCCCCCGCTGACTCCCATATTGCAGTTATCGTAGTTACATAGAGGCCCCTCTCAATGCGGGAGTGAACTTTTGTCACGACATGATATCCCCCAATTCCTAGAATGCTGGCGGGGGACGATTTGCCACTTCGGGGCACTGGGGGAGCCAAACTTTGGAGATAGACCAAGCGGGTTGACATAGATCTTCATGCCTGGGTGGAACATAGTTGTTCCGTAGCACTCTATAGTAACGTTGTAAACGTTCGCCAGAACCGCTAGACCAGTCAATTGACCTAAAAACTCTTGCTCTAGCCTGCTTTCTCTTAAAAATGGAATATCTGTTTTTGAGAATTTAATATTTTTAATTATGCCATATGGTTTTCCTATGCCAAAATGGTAAATTCCCCTTTCTCTGTCTTTGTCTCTATCACCATCCAAGTCTTCAGTGGCCCCAGTATTTATGGCGTAAACTAGCATATAATCATAGGATTTTTGATTTATTTGAGGCTTTGAAAGTATTGGCCTTGGCAAATTTATACCAGGGCCCGCCAGGTTGACCCTGGTGAAGACCGAAGAGGGGTCCTCTTCTATAAAAACTGAGTCCCCACCGCCGCTAGGGACAGAATTTAAGTATGGATATTGAAACAGCTTCTCTTCCTGCCCTCTACTAGAACCAGCTGCAGTAAAAAAATTTGTTCTAAGCTGTAGCTCTTGTCTGGCTACATTTCTCTCTGCTCCGCTTTGTGTTCTCATAGCGTTAGCTATTAGGTCACTAGTTACCTCTCTGATGAAGGACAGGACGGGATATATTGTTCTTTCTTGGGCGACAACCTTGGTTAAAAACCAATCAATAAAGTAGTGGACAGATATAGGAATGTCAGCAAGATTTATATCATATATTAACTCTTGTATGTATTTAGAGGCTATACTCTCTGGAGCCTCACTTTCTGTAACTCTTCTGTTTAATTCATAGCTGATTGGGCCCAATAGAATTCTCATATTTTCTTTTAGCTTGTTTCTCGCTCCATATGAGTCCTCTTGGGGAGTTTGGTCAGAGTGAACAACCTCTAGAGCAGTTTGAAGCAGATCTCCAAAATAAAAAAATTGTAAATGATAGTTCTCGTCATCTTGAGTATATTGAAGCTCCTTTAAAGACTCTAAAATAGTCTCGTTTTCATCAAAATTAGCACCATCTACGCTCTCGGGCATCCTAGATTCCAACTCTTCTTGGGATGCTGGAGCAGCCGCATCTGTGTTAGAGGGGTCAGCCGGATCAAATTCAGCTAAAGGAGTAGACAGGCCAAGCTCTTCTAACATTGGCTGTACAATACCGGAACGGCCCTCGTTTAGGTAAATATCCAAAAAGTCTGTATCTACTTTCGTAAAAAATATTCTATCGTTTTCATATAATCCATTTAGTAACCTCCCCCAACTCTCTGTATTCTGTCTTCTAACTTTTTTCTTGTATTCCTCCTGCAAATCTGCAATATATTGTTCTGGGCAGTTTCCTTTTTGCCTGTCAGCTAAAATTTTGACATACCTGAGTCTATCTCTTCTTCTTTCTGGGGTTGACAAAATATCGGAATCTGGGCCCAAATAAACGCCCTCTTGCCAAGCGAGATATTCTATGGTTAAAGTTACATTGCCTTCGTCATTTATGTCAATCTCGTGGTCATATGCAGCCAAATGAAGAACCATAGTAGAGTTTTTTATGGCGTTTCTTGTTCCCTCACTTAAAAAAGTGCTACTGTCTCCCCTGTCACCAGGGTCGTGCCAACCAACTTCAGCCTCAATCTTGTAATAGTCTGGATCCCATATAAAATTCTTTTCAGGATGGGCCATTCCTATGTTTACTAAATCAACATATCTAAAACTAAATGGATCATCGCCGCCCTGTAATGGTACATCTTGCTGATTATCAACAAACTTTGGATTTGGCGCATTTCGAGTTTTTATAAACTCATCCATAGTTTGAAAAAATAGTGTCAACCTAGCAAATATATCCCTACGGGCCGCAAAAGGATCTCGCCCCTCAAGACGCCATTCAAAACTCTTTATGCCAACTCCCTGGCCCCTATCAAAATCTGAAGTCAGCATGTCTTCTATTTCTTGGGGATTTATAAAACTTTTAAAAGGTATGTTGTGTCTTATTTCCCTACCTCTAATAAAATCTTCGGTTGGTAGGTAACTTGATTTGTATAATCGTATTTTTGGTACAAGGCCAGATAACTCAGATGTTTTGATTGAATCTAATTCTTCTAGAGCAGGGTTATACATTAATTTATTTACTATGGTATCGGTAGGACCATGAACCATAATGAAGTGAGGATCCCCATCGGGGGTAACATATCTTTCGCCTCTTTTTTTATTGATTAGGGCATACCTGTCTAAGTAATCTAATAAAAATGCTTGTTCTGCGAGCCTTCTTTGTTGCGCCAACTGCGCAGGAGGTATTGTTCTTGTGTTATCTACTTGTGCCTCTATATTCTCCTCTAACGTTTCTTCAATATCATCTGTCTCTGCTTCTTCTATCAGGCCAAGCTGTTGTCCAACTACTGTAAGGTCCTCGAAAGCCTGGTCGCCCAAAATCGCTCGCGCTGCAGCTTGGGCTATACTATTATCTGCAGTAGCATCAATACGAGCCTCAGAGACTAGCTCGCGTATTCGGGCATTTTTATATATTTCGGCAAGGCCATTCAGGTCCATGTCGAGCAACACTTCACTCATTAATTGCGTGCCGTCGTTTCCAAGAGATGGATCTACAAATTGTTGAGCCCTGAGTGTATAATAAAGCCATGCAAATTGTTGATATAGATAATTTCGAATTGCAACTTGAAAATTATCTGTCGTTGTAAGTGTTGAATCACCAGTGGCCCATCTGGTATATGCATCTTGCTGATCTTGATTTATATCACCAGGCGCCCCCAGTGTTTCAAGAATCGCTACAAACTTTGTTCTTATAAATTCATCTAGCTGCTCTCTTGTTTTAACCTCTGACTCGGAGTCAGCGTAAAATTGTTGCAAATTTCCCTGTACTTGCTCCACAATGTCACGAGGCACTGGGCCGCTGGGAAACGTGTATATATTTCTAATTCTATTGTGGACGTAGCCATTTCTAGCTACATTTCGAAAAGAGGAGTCGGGATTTGAAGCTATAATTGCAGTCGCCCTCGCAGAGAAACCAGCCGCAACGAATGGCCTTATGTCTCCATTGTTGACGGCCTGAGTCGCGTTATATGCAAGTCGAAAGTCAGGAGATCCACCTATTGTTATATTTAAATTTGATACGTTTGCAAACCATGACCGAGCATTGTTCGTCCTAACCTCAGAATCAAACCACTCTTGCAAGGTTATGAAAACTCCCCTTCTAATTGCTGTGCCTTCATTAATGCTGTTGATTAGACTTTGACGAATTGAGTTTGCTGTGTAGTCTGCTGAATAGCCATTGTTTACGATCCACTGATCGTCGGACAATCTAAGGCCAACGTTGCCTCCTTGTGGTTCAGCTTCATCGTGTCCGTCTTCATGTGCCATCTATTCATACCTCAACATTTCCAGAACCCTATCTAGTGGCAACGGGATTCTAATTAAATCTCCCGTCTCACAGTGCCCCTCTGTTGGTCTTAAGTTGAACCACGCAATAATCCACCATAGGGATGGGTCGCCATAATATCTGTGAGCTAATTTATAAAACCGATCCCCAACTTTCCAGATATGCCTAACTCTCTCAAGAGATGCTCTCTCTTTTATAGTTGGGTGGCGTATTTTTCCACTCCTAAAGTGTCTAATATATTTTACGTTTCTTTCCTTGAAGAATTCTTCGTAAAATTCTGAATCGTTTAAAAATGGAGTTTCATTTGCATATCTAGACATTATATATTACCCTGTTGTTCCAGACCTAGGTCGCAACCAGCCCCTATCGCTTGGCTGTGCCATACCGCCGGCCCCGGCGCCGTCAGTTAGAAGAAGCGCCTCTTCTTCAGTTTCTGCATTAACTCTCTCTGATTCTTCACTGGAGCGCTGTGCCGGTGTTCCATTGGGAGGGGCCACGCTATCATCCACATCGCCACTTGAAGCTCCATTCGCAGCTGGGGAGATCACTCTAGCCTCTGGGGAATTGCCTGGTCTAGGTACAACTGCGTTACCAAAAGGAAAGTCTTGTAATTCTTGTGATTCAAACCCAGAGGATGTTCCCCATCCTAATTGATGCTCGTGAAGCGCAGTAAAGTCCAAGTTTACGGTTATCAACTTAGGGAAAAGTTTTCCCTGACCAGGATCAAAAAACCCACTTGTGTCGTCAAATGATGGAGTAATTGTTATCGCATTAACCGCAGATAAGAGCCCAGACACCCTCGCACCAGCATCATCACCAAGTGAAGAATTTTTTATTAAATTTGCAAATCTTATTCTCATCAAAGGAGGTTTGGATAAAGTTGAGGCGTCTCCATCTAAGTTAGTATAGGCTGGATACATAAATTGGGATAAAAGATTACATCTACCTAAATTTACTTTTGCCTCATCCAAAGAGGCAGCCGGAATGACCCAGCTTACAGAAACTCTTCTTGCTGTGGATTTAAAAGTAGCAATAGGATCATTGCGTCCAAATACTTGCTCTAGATTCCACTCAGTGGACAGTGTCTCACTATAGCTTGTTACGAACGCCTTAAAATTAACTTCTTTTTTGCTAGCTAAATGAAAAAAGCTAAGATACAATGCTTTTTTGTTTGCATAGTTATCAGAACTGTCGCCATTGCTAAATATTGTTTCTGCCATAATAGTATATAATCTAAAGTTTTAAAAAAGACCCGCAGGGCCAAGAGTGGTGTCTTTAATTATTCTTTTTACTGGTGCGTCAAATGCTCTTCCCTCAATTTCTAATACAAACTTTGACCCGCCATTATTGCTTTGAAGAATCGCATTTTTTATTTCTTTTAGCTCATTTATCATATCTAAAGGTTGATCTTTTGCGGCGTTTATGCTATCATTTTTATTTGGAATGGCAACGCTTCCGTCATTCATAACAATTTGCTTTACTTCTCCTGGGCCAAAGTGTGCATCACCAACTCTTGTCCCAACACCAGTAGCAGCTGCACCCCCTAACAATGCAGATCCAATACCAATTACCGCTCCTACTGGACCTCCTGTTGCAAATCCGGCAAGCGCACCAACCAGAGCAACTATTGTCCCCATGCCACCAGGAATGACATTGACAAAATCCAAAAACCCTTGAATTATAACAGCAAAAAGGTCAGCAAGTGGGGTAACTGCAACTGCTAGCTGTATAAATACAAATTGTAGCTTATCCATGGTCGCAGTAGCACTCTTGGTCATCTCTTCCATTTCTGTCATTGAGAAACTAGTATCGCCAATACGCATGGCAACTTGTTCTTGAGAATCACCCAAAATAGCCGCAGCCTGCGCTACATCTCTGATTCCTATAGCATTCGCAATGTATAACTTCTCATATCTCTCTAGGTTCTGGAACTCTACTCCGGATAACCTTAAGCCCTCTTTTATCATCCTTTGTCTTTCAGCGGTATCCGCCATCAACAATTCCATGCCACTAAACACATCTGACCTAAGAGCTTGGTTAAGGCGTCCAGCCGCACCTACAGCACCTTCAAAAGTATTAAACTGGTCTCCAAATATTCCCGTTAAGTCTGAAACTGAAACGCCAGCTTGCCGTGCCGCAACACTAAGTTCCTCAAAAACTCGAACTGCCTGATTGCCAAACTGTGCTAAATGCGGCAGCGCTTGTGCAAAATCACGGGCGATAATCGCAGGAGGTATTTTTAGGGCCTGGCCGAGACCTATTATTTCCCTTTGAGTCCCAGCAGCCTCAGTCGCGGATTGACCAAAAGACATTGTTAAAGTGTTCATGATTGTTGCAGTTGTTCCCGCATCAACACCAAGTTTTTGTAATTGCGCACCCTGTAGAGTTACGCTCTCCCTAACACTATCGGATAGGAATCCAAATTGTGCGAACTGCGTTCTAAGTTGCACTTGAGCTTTTGACATTTCTCCAAAAGATATCGCCAATTCCAGGTTGCTAAAGGTAAGTCTCTCGGCCATCTTCATCGCATCGGATGTATCCGCAGTAACGCCAACAAAACCAGCCCTTACTCGATCAATTTCTACAACAGCGTCTGCTGTCGCTTTGCCTATTGCCATTACGCTTGCAGCGGCAACTCCAGCTGCTGTTGCAAACTTTCCAATATTTGCTGCCGCTCTACCCCAGGCGATTTTAAGAGCTTGAGTTTGATCTTTTTGCTCCCAATATGTTTTTTAAAAATTCAGCGCTACCCTTGTTGGAAAGACCAATCTTTGAAGCAATGCTTCCCATAAGATCATCAGTTGAGCTTTGTATGTTTTGTATATCCTGTTGCGTTTTCTTAATCTGCTCATATTTATTTATTTGATCTGCTAAGTCTGCCTCCATGGAAGCGCGCAGCCCTGCACTGAGTTTTTTCTGCTCTTTCTTCAGCTCTATGTTGGCTCGTGAGAGTTTTATCTCTTCTTGTTGATGTTCAAGTATTTTTTCCGCTTCACTAGCGTAGTCCTTACGCTGGGCTGCCAGCCGCTCCTCGATTTTAAGCTGCTCTTTAGAGGCGTTCAGGGCTTTAATTTGATTTTCTAACTGTTCTTTTCTATCGGCCATAATAAATATTCTAGACTGTATGTCTATTAACCCCTTTTGCTTAAATAATTAGTTTTAAATAAAAATAAAGCCAGAACATGTGTCCCGGCTTTATGGTTAAGGTAAGTTAGATGGTATAGTGTGGGTCTTTTTGTTGCTTGAAGCATTTTCTCTTGCTTCTTTTTCGTCTTCTAGTTGTTTTAGAAGTCTTTTTGTAAACCATTCTCTCAAACCAACTGGTAAATTATAGGATTGTTGAAAATCCCACTTACCATGATACATTAAAAAAGAAAAACTGCTCGTAAACATTTTCAATATATTTATCTGTTAGGCCAAAAGAAATCCGTTGTAAACGGCACCTCCATTTCTTGCTCATGATTACACTCTGAGCACCTATACGCTTGTGTTAAATCTAAGTTTGGAGTTACTCTCTTGATAGCGCTTCTTATATGACGTGAATCAAATGCCGGCATTAGTTCAACAAACTGATTTACAATAGACCTATCTGTGTCACCATTTAGAGACACAATACACCTAGCCATCTGAGTGGTTAGGCTTGTTTCAAGGGCAGAAGTTTTCTTTCTTCTAACATTATTACGAGTAATAAATGACTCATCTTCACCAGTTAAAAGTCTAAATTCTGCGTTAACTTTTGTCATAGGAAGTGTCGTCGTAAAAGTATAGTGATCCGTTTCATGAATCTCCATATCGCCCAAGTCATCACCTGAATAAATTGATCCGTCATTTAAATTAAATGAAAAAAATGTCCTTGTTCCCGCAAGATGGACATGGCGTGTTTGTTTCATAATTTGACCCATACCCTGTGATTCTAGCAGCTACTAGGATAGCGTTTCTATCACCCACCAATAAGGTTGAAGGGTCAATTGATTTATTTACTAAAACATTTTGAAGAAACTTTTCTAAAGCCAAGCCCTTGCGAAGAAGAGTTTGGCTTGTTAAAATATCTTCATCCTTTGCAGTCATGAATCTAATTTCAACTGTTTCTTGGCGATGCAATGGGTGAGATGTATTGTAAAATCTACCATTACTTGGAAGCTCAACAAATTCAGTTGGCGTCACAAAATCTAATACTGATGTTTTAGGCGGTGGGGCCTCTTGTTCTACTGTTTTTTTAGGTTTAGCGCTTTTTTGTGCGCCCCGAATTGTTTCTTGCCAATTTATACCTCGTACTTTACATGGCATTATATATCAATAAAATTTGGTTTTTAAATACTAATATACGCAATATTAAATAGGTGAAGGATTATCTGGCGTGAAGATTCTTCTAAGAGAACTCGCTCCAGGAGATTGAGGACGACCGTCTGGGATTACGTAAGAAGCCCAATCATAACGAATTTCCAAATCAACTGTAGAAAGCTCTTCCGCGCTATAATCATAGTTGTTGAAACTAACCCCAACAATAAATGGGTTATTTAGAGTCCACTCCTCTAGGAAATTGCCATCTTCATCTAAGGCACGAATTACGACCTCGCCAAGAGCTGCGTTTGCATTGCCCTTGCCAATCGTAGACATTGATTCATTACCAGATGTCGCATCTAAGTTAGAGGGCACATTGTAGCCACTTCTTCTAAGAATAGAGAGAATGTCACCTGTTGCATCTGGGCTAACTGGGTCAACCAAAGAAACAGTAACTGTGTTCCACTCAACCTTACCGGGATAGTAGAAAGTGTGGTTTAGAAATTTATGGTTTGCTTGCGTAACAGTAAACCCAGGCTTAGTGACGCTGCGAGCATAGAATTGCGCTGCATCGGCCATATTCGGAATACTCACTAAAAATCTAAATTGTCTTTTTGGCTCAACTTGTCCAGAACTCCAGAATGGCATCTCTTGTTTTCTCCTTACAGTTTAAATAGTATTAACTATTGTTTTTCTCTAGTCATCAAATGAAGCACCAGTTCTTGTGATAATAAAGTCTAGCGCGATAAACTCAATGGCACGAGCTGGCTTGAGATAAATCTTCGCGTATAGAATATTTCTATCGATTAGATCATCTGTAGTTGTAGTGGTGTCAAGAACAACCCTAAAGTCTGTGAGGCCAAATCTTGCCTTAACGTCGCCCAGGAAGGGGTTTACTGCAGCAGTAAAACGATCCCATGTTGCCTGGACATTAGGCTCAAACAGAATACCATTTGCAATCTTTGAAATCTCTTTCTTAACAAAGATCATCAAACGACGCACGTTGATTCTATCTAACGCAGACCTAGAAGCTTGCAGTGTCTTTTGTCCGAAAATTACAATACCTTCATTCGGGAATGTGGCAATCGGATTAATATTTACCGCATAAAGATCATCCCTGTCTTTTGAAGTCAGTCTGAGCTTTACGTTTGTAACCGGCACACCAGCAGCACCATCAGTAAGTCCACCTCTTGTAAACCCTGCTGGGGCAAACCAAATCTCTGATCTCGCTTGAGAGCTTCCAAAGGTTCCCAAGGCTGCGACTGAGGGAGGGGAATTGATCAAGCGACCTGTCGCCGTGTCTTTGACTTGGAGCCATGGGAAGAATGCGCAACCATAGCTAGAGTTTAAACTTCTACTCTTTAGGCTCGTAATGGCGCTAGATACATTGGGAAGCCTTGCTGATACGGCGGCTGTACCTTCCGTAAAGGGAACCCAATCATTCTCAAGGTCGATAATTGCAAGAGCGTCTCCTCTATCCTCACACGTATTGATGAGACGGTCTGTTAAGGTAGAATTGTAAATTCCAGGAATGGCCATTATGTTAGCCTCAACAAACTCGGGACTAGCAACAGAATCTATTGCTCTTTCAATGGTGTTATATGCGTAGCTGTTCAGTCTTGTTTTGCCTGATAGGCCAGTGTTTCTGAAAGGCTCTTTCTCCGTCACATCGAGTCCATCAAACCCACCAAACATTGGAGATGTAAATCTATCATATCCAGCAGATAATAGGTCTTTATATCCCCTTCCAGTTAGAGATGTATAAGATTCGCCACGCTTTCTTGAGCCTGAATCGTAGTGATAACCAGAGGTTCCAGAAACTACGTCGTCCATACTAAACCCGAAGGAGTGATCAGTGGCTGTTCCGGCAGTAAATGAATCAATGCCCTTTGGAAGTGCTCTAGTCAGATCATAATAGCTAAAGTCAAACAGCGTGCTAGATGCGTTTCTTGTAGTTTGAAGACCGAAGTAGGCGTCAGTCTCGTCTGTTAGATAGCCATCGCTTGCACTATTCCTGAGTCTCATAGAGGGGAATAAGAAGCTAGCGCTCAGCTGTCCACCGTTATCTGCGATAGCGCCGACAAACTGCTCAGCATTCTGAGAACCACTAAAAGCAATCGTGGCTGCACCCTTTACTGGAGCTTGGCTGGTGCCGCCGTGTTCTCCCAAAACAAACGGAATTGAACTTCCACTTCCAATGGAGAATCCTTTAAATCTAGGCGGCCCAGTATAACCAAACGGAAGAAGCTCTGGATTTATGGCCCCTTCGTCGACACTCTCAGGAACAACGACACGAACATAATCAGAATTATTCGGATATGCTCCAAATTGCCTTAACCTTCTGTCTGTGTCGCTCCATGTGAAATATGAATCTCCAATTCTTCTAGCGATATAGTCAGCAGAATTGGGATTAAGGTTTACGTTATCAAATCTCTCCAGCACGTTAACTTTCTCATCACGATCACGAACCGATCGAAGAACAACTGAGAATGTTCCGTAGGGATCAACATCTGGATAATCGGCTGCCTTTAGATTCTCAATTGAAACTTTAATATTTCTATTTGCCCATTCGCCATATTCTAAAGCAACGAGTTTAAATAATTGTACATTATTTGTTAATTCAAAGTTAGAGAAGATTCCCAAATCTTGCGATCTAAAATAAGGAGTTTCGGCGTTTTGGAATGTAATTTGGTGATCTGCATACTCTAGTGTGGCGTCGGCTGTCCCCTCTAATCCTAGAAGCACACCATGAACATTTCCTGCCTCTGTGGCGGTGCTAGTTGATCCCGTGACTTGTGTTGAAACAAACCCTTCAAATGTTTCACCCAACCAGTAAGTAAAATAGTTTGGGTTGTTACTAGTGGTTACAACATCAGAGTTTGTCTGGGAAGGGTTCGTGTTGAACACTTTACGAATAAACTTTTCACTATCTCTATCAAAGTTGAAGCAAACTTTCTCTGACAAGGTGCCATTGCTAATGGGAGTTCCATCTTTAAAAACCTCCATAACAAATTCTGCCTTTTCGCCGCTGCTCTTGAACATGAGAGCTGTACCGGCGCCATGAGTAACTAGCTCTCCGCCATCTGAGCCATCTACTGGTCTGTTGAAGCCAACAAAGTTTCCACTCAATCTCATTGAGGTCCCTTGTTCCATATACCAAACAGCAGCCAAGGTACCAGTGTTATGTGTTGCCTGAGACCCAGAGTCGACTAGGAACAGCCCATAAGCTCCGCCATTCTTTCCTTTTTCCATCGTTGGCTGTCCTGTAACATCCCAACCAGCGGACCCAGCTGTAACGCGATCGTCGTGATGAGTACCAAGCAAGCGCATCATGGTCACAGGGGCTTCTCCTGAATTCAACCAAGCTTGAGCAGCGTAAGCGCCGTAAGTGGGGCCGTCAAAAGTGCCCTCTCTCCAGTTGTCTCCACCGCCAGCACCAGGTACTGGTTCACCAAAGACTCTCACAAATTCTTCAAAAGACGCGACCTTTGTGGGCACCATTGCTGGGCCTCTCTTTGTTCGTCCAATGATGACTGGGCCTATGGCTGTCGATTCTGCTGGCAATTGTGAACGATCAATCTCGTTTAAATAAACACCAGGGGAAATGAACTTAAATCTTCTAGCTCCACTTGCCATTATTTAATTTCTCCTTGCTCAAATTTGTATACCTTAGTAATTATTACTTGTGGTTCTCGTAGTAAATAGTAACTCTTGAGCGCAAAGTCCAAAATTACTCTCGATAAAAGGCACCAGAAACAGTAGTTGGTATATCTCCCAAGATAACACGTTCTCTAGGAAATTTGACTTCTACAAAATTTTCCCTAACGGCTATCTTGGGGCGATCATCATTATTGTCTGCGCCCAACAGATATCCAAGCACCCTAATATCCATTTTTGTCTCAAATACTCTCTCATCACCTCCAAGATTGGAGACATTATTGTTTTGTGAAAAGTCTTGAGGCAAAAAGCCTTCAAATTTGTGCCCATCAGATGTGATAAAGAAATTGTTTATCTGGCCTGTCTTTACGAGAAAAGGTGTTAGCATTTCATTTATTTGTTGAAAGTATTCACCCTTAAGCATAACAGAGTAGGTTACATTTACATACGTTGGCACTGGTATAGTTAAAGTTTCATATACTATTTTTTTATTTTGAAATTTAAAATTCTGTTGGCCAAAACCATCTCCCTGGGAAGAAAAGCTAGCTTTTGTTTTGTAAGAATCTGCGTTTGCAAAATCGCCCGTCTTGGTTTGATTAATCCTGGTGGATAACACAACCGCTCCACCTTTGGGATCATTTTGGGTGGTATATTTGCTTGATAGATTCCTTTTCTATTTGGGTCCTTTACAATAGATTTTCTCTCAATTGTTATAAGTGGAAGCTTTAACACGCCATAATCGTCTCTTAGGTCCTTATCGGTTTTCACCTGAAAGGATCTCTCTGCCGACACCCAGATAAGAGGGACCTTCTTCCAACCTTCATTTGTGGTTGAGAAAACATTTAAATTGTCATCAACCCAATCATAAAATGCTTTATCAATGGTCTCCAGAGTGGAGGGCATAATTTTTTTAATTTTAGCTGCCATTAAACACTCCAGGACGAGCCCTTACACATTTTGCTGATATTTCAATGCTATGTTCCACTTGGCCATATATTTTTCTAGGTTCAGCCCAATCAACTAATTCGTAATAAACTCCGCCATAGAGGACAAAATCACCAGTTCTCACGTATATGTTTTGATCCTCTTGCAACCTTCTTTCGTGAAAGTGAACAGTTATTTCAACCCTTTGATCGACACCTATATTGTCTGAGTATTCTGTGCCATACGCATTCCATTCAACGAGTGCATAAACTCTAATTGGAGGAAGAAAGTTTTTTTCAATCGCTTCTCCATAGATTGGATGAAAATTAGTTGTTTCCACGTCTATCGGATAATATAGTACCGCCTGACCAACAACTCTCTCAATAAGCTCATCATTAACTTGCTTTATTAAATCTCTTTCTTTTTTACCAATAAACAATGGAGGAGGTGGATTATCCGGTTGTTTCCATTTATTACTTGACATCTTTGCCCCCTATCCTTGGAAAATTGGCAGTGGAGCTTGCTGCTTTATGGTGGTCATGTTGTTTGCCATGGCAGCGTCCTTCTCAGCAAGTGCCGTATACACCATTTCATCTAGAACGGATTTTAATTCATCTCTTAATGATGTTTGCTCTGTTTGAGCTTGAGACAATAAATCAGAGGCATTCAGGGTTAAACTCTCTCCTGGAATCGGTATAGTTCCAAATTTTCCTCTAATCTGGCCAAGGGTTTCTTTTGATAAAGCAAGTGCAAATCTGCGAATCCATTGCTTGCCAACAGAGTTAATGTTTTCATATGGAATATTTGAAAATGGTATAGTATTGAGATTATTTACACCATCAACTCCATCTTTTCTAGTAGTGTCTACATTCCAAGCATCATCTAGAACTTGAAAAGTAAACCACATCTGCCCAATCTCACTAGTGAGCGGTTGTGGAAAGATTCGTAATCTGTTATCTCTTAATTCGTAAGAAAAATGAGAAGTTCTAGTATAGATCATATCCTCAAAGTTCATTGCCTGGAGCTTGTTTTGCCAAACAGGAATAAGCTCAAAAGTGGAATCATCAGCATATTGCCCATATGTTGCAAGGTTGCCAACCACATTTAAGCCGCCGTAGTAACCATAGAATCTCCACATGGAGCGCGGAGTCTTATAGAAAACCCTATTAACTATAATCCTCTTGCTTGTGTCAATTGAGGCAAAGTCAACACCTCCCGCCGCTGCAGCTGTCGCAACAATAGATTGTAGATCATAGTCCTGGACTTCTTGTTTTATCTCAATCGATGCTGAATATTCCCTCACAACTCCACCCAAGCCAGCATCAAAAGCCACAGCATTGCCAACTCTTCTTGCGTATTCAAAACGAATCTGAGGGTATCTTAGTTCTACTCCTTTGCCACCCAAACTAGAAGACAAACTATCACCGGGTCTAAGCTCCCCTCTGTGGTCAAAAGTCCCAGTCGTAGCACCAAGAATTGTTGATAAAATATTTTTACCTTGATGGGTATTAATTAAATAAGAGTATTCTAAAACAGCCTCCTCAAAGTTTGCATACACATTTTCTGGCGTTAGTTCAATATCTAGAACATCCCCGCCTAGCTTTCTATATGTATACTTGACTTGAGAAGCGGCTCCCGACAAAAACTCCGCCGAGCCAGTGTACATACCAAGGGGTACTGCAGCGGAGACCTTTGCCTCGCTCCCCGTCGCCGGCAATACGATTGGGCTTGTGCTCTGTTTGGGCGATAATGTAGGGACAGACATGCTTAGAATTCTCCTCTACATAATTAGTTACAATAACTATAAAGATCTTCTAGCTTGCTGTTTTTGGTCTAGTTGTTCTTTTTCTTCTAGTTTTCTTAGGTGTAGCTGTAGACACCTCAGAGGTTTTTTTTAGATTTCTTGTTGTTTTTCGGCGAGTAGTTGTCTTCTTGACAGCCTTTATCACCGGGTCCTCTTTCACAACCTCAGTAACTGAAACCTCATTAATAGGTTCTGGTGTAGCTAATACAACAGGTTCAATGACAGGTTCAATGACAGGTTCAATGACGGGCTCCGGAGGCCAATACAGTTGATTCTGTTCTCAAGATTGTCTTAGCAACTGTCTCATCATGCTCTTTGGCGTCTTTGTTGAGGCCATATTTTAAACCGTACTTTTTTCCAAACTTATGTGGATATTTTCTATATCTTCTTTTCTTTCCCATGAATCCTCCGTAGTGTGTATTTATCAAAGCTTTCTAACAGAAGCATCGCCAGCCGTGGCCACCTGATTCTTTGAAGCGATAACCAATTTGAATTCATTAGTGTTGACAACATTGCGGAGCGTCTTCATCTGGTCCGCAAACTCATCCTCTGACAGCTCTCCGCTATCTAATCCATCAATTAATTCCACTTTAAGAATATTCCAAACTTGATCGCTAGTAAGCTCCATAGTATGGTCACATGTTATGATTTCCATCTTTTCCCTTTCAGATTGTGATATAATAAATAGTTGTTAATAAAAGAAAAAGCCCCCTCTGTTGAGGGGGCTTTTAGTATTCACAATATAAAAAATATTGTTATTAGACTCCGCCAGTGGTAGAAGCGTTCGCGCTCGGTGCCGGGGTGCCAGTAGTGATTAGTCCCTTAGCCTCAACAAAGACCAAGTTTGCCTCAAGATAGTAGAAGGTGTACATTGAGCCAATTGCTCCACCAGCTCTGTCTACAGCGTCACTGTCAATACGAATTGATTTTGTATTGGTTGTTACTTTAAATGAAATGTTCTCGTCGCCGGCGGCGGCATCAATGGCTCCAAGTTGCAAATTGCCCGTCATAACTGTTGAGCCTCCATTTGCAAATCCAAGCTTAAATTCGGTCCCACTCCAGTCAGCGCAAGCGAAAACTCTGATGATCATGCCTACGTTGCTAGCTGTCGCTTGGGGCAATGTAATATCGCCAGCCTGTGCTGCGCTAGACCACCAGATAAGGTTGGCAGCCGTTGAAGTCAAGTCCTCTGCGCCAGTACCGGACTGCTTAGTTACATTTTTATCAATAATTCCACCAGCATCAACTTGCAGCCCGCCGGCGCCGATGTTAACGCCGTCAGCATCAACAACAACACCATTGCTGCACGTCACTTTTTTGCAGGTGACCTCGGTGGCGCCCAGCGCCAAGCTTCTCTTCAAATTCTCTAATAGTGCTTGCGTTCTCGCAAGACCCAATCTTTTACTTCCCATAGTTAGAAACCCTCCCTTGGCTTTTCGCCATTTATAATCATGTTCGCGCTTTGTTTAACAAAGCGGAGACGGGTCAAAGCCCGCCCAATAACCAGGTAATTGTAAATAGCCCATAGAAAGACAAAACCCTCAGCTCTCCGAAAAGAACTGAGGGTTTGACTGTTTTTTAACTAATCAGTGATTAGCTGACTGCGCCAGCCTCACCAATTAGGCCACGGCAGATGACTAGACCGTACATATCAGGACGGACCATCTTCTTAGCGTAGCGTGTCATCACGCCCTTACGGGGTACGAAGTCCTCAACACCGAAGATGGTGGGAGTGACTTGTAGCGGGACGTAAGGAGCGTAAACATATCCACTCTCTAGGAAGCTTCCGCCTCTGCGGCCAACGAGGACCACGTTACGGGGGAAGTAGGGATCAACATAGACATCCAACTTCTTAGAAAGTTGACCGGTTCTAACCGCGCCAGCTGTTCCTCTGTCTCCATCAACGGTGACAGCAGCTCTGAATCCAGCAGTGAACTCAAGGATAGAAGCAACTTCAGGTGAACACACGATGAAGTTAGCTCCGCCTCTTAGAGTCTTGCGGTGGATTCTAGCAGAGACATCGTTAATGGTCTCTAGAAGAGTCTCATACCACTCGGAAACGGTACCGGTGAAGTCAGGGGCTGCAGATGAAGCTCCTACTTCTTGACCAGTCTCGCGATTCACGAAGAGACCAGGTGAACGTGACCAGTAGAGTGTACCAGCCTCGGCACCCTTGATTAGGTCTTCTAGGATCTCACGGTCAATCTCTAGGGCAATTTGCTCAGAGAGAATGCTCGTAAGCTCGACCTCAGCATCTAGGTTGTGATAAGCATTAAGGTCTTGACCAAGCTCAGGGGTCCACTTCGCCTTGAGCTTCTTGGTCACTGCAGTGACGGCAATGCTATCAACCTTGATGTTGATTTCGGGGATATCTGTCTCATTCTCTAGAGCCCAATCAGTTGCACCTTGAACACCACCAATTGAATCGGCGGCAGTGAAGTTGTCAACAATCGGCCCCTTCAAGACTGAAACACCTGCTGTAACCAACTCGGACAAGAGAGTAGGTGAACCAGCCACAGCTGATCCGGTGGTCTCAAAGGTAAGAAGAATGTTGTTTGAGTCATTAAAGTCCTCAGTCGTTAGACGACGAACGAGTCGTGCATAGTCGCCAGTACCTAGGTTGTCAGTGACGCCTGTTCCTGTGAGACTTAGTGCAACCAAGTTATCAAAGTTAAAGCTTGAACCATTTGAAGAAGACAACTCATTCTTTTGAAGTGAGCAAACTAGGAACGCTGAACCGCTTGTTAGATCAGCGTCAAATTGTAGAATTCTCTCAACCTTGTAAGTTGCGTTGTCGTCTTGGCCAATACCTTCAATTTGCGGAATACCATTATCTTGGATTGTTCCGGAAACCAGGGGTACAAGACCAGGGCCACCTCCCGTTCCATTTGCAGGAACAGAGAAAGATGCCGTGGGTGAAGCGTAGCCATTGTTTAGAGCGTAGAAGCCTAACTCAGCGTTACCCGCCGTTAGATCAACACCTCCGGTGATCTGAGAGCCAACTCGTCCACCACCATACAATGAAGCTCCAGTAGCATTATCTAGTCTTCTGCTATCTCCGTTGATTCCACCATAAGTGAAGTCGAGGAAGAAGATTAGACCAGAGGGTAGGCTCATGGGTTGCACGGACACGAGGTCGTTAGCAATGAGCCCACCGAATACGCGACGAACGATGGGGAATGCTACAGCAGCAGCAAAACCCTCAACGTCACCACCAGCCATGGAGCTAGCGGCCTCACGTAGAAGTTCTTTGGCTTGGTTCTCTAATAGTCGAGCCATGCCATTTTTCTTAGTATCGTTATCGAGACCTTCGAGAAGACCAGTCTTTTCCCACTTGGAGAGAAGAGCAGCGCCTTCCTTCTTCATATCACGGTTAACAATACCTTCAGTTAATTTATTTAAAACAGACATAAAAGTATCACCTCCTTATTAATTTATTTATGTTTAATACCTGCAAGAATTTGCAATCTGTCAATAGCAGTATCGGTAGTTCTTTCAGACTTACGCCTGGGAAGAACAGTAGATGAAGATCTTTGAATTGCTTCGCTTAGGGATTTTGGCATTGACTTCTTGGAAGTTGTGCCCCCCTGTGCTTTGAAGTGTATCATATATGACCTTCGCTTCATTTACCGAACCGGCTTTGGAGATAGCTTCGACAATGTTCTCTTTTTGTCGCTCATTCAAGGAGGGGCTACTCAAAATACGATTCGTATATAATAGTTTTGCGTTTGAAACACTTACCTCGTCAAATAAGTCTTTCATTTTCAAAACTGCCTCCTTAAGGGATTTATTAGATCCCTCAAGACGTTCTTTGGATTCAGAAAGCTCTTCGATGGCTTTCTTTAATGCCTCGTTCTCTTCACGGGCCTCAGTTGCAGCTCTGCTAGCTAGTTCTAGCTCAATGTTATACTGCATCTCGGATTCTGGTGTGCCAGCCCATCCGCTCTTTTGAGGTGTGATATCAACAACGAGTTCTTCGACCAGTTTTGCAATGTCATCTTCGTCAAGATCAAGAATGACATCATCAGATTCAGTGGATTCCTTCTTCACGCCTTTTTTGTTGGCAATATTTTTCAAAACATCCGGTGGTAGGTGATCCATTTTTGTCTCTTCTGGATTGTCATCCGCACCAGCCTTGACGCTAGTCATCCCGTCTTCTTCCTCTAGAGTTTCCTCGTCCTCTTCAAGGACTTCTTCTTCGCCTTCCTCTAGGGTTTCATCTTCTTCTTCTGTTGTGAGTTCTTTAGCCATCTCTGTAAGGGCCTCTAGTGTAAGCTCTAGCTCAACGTCTTCTCCATCTTTGGGATTTCCGCCTAGACCTTCCAAAAAGGCAGCAGGGACGTCAACTTCGTCGCCCTCATCCTCAGACACCTCTGCCTCTTGTTGCATGTCGTCCATGCCAATATCAGCACCAAGTTCTTGCTCAAGAAGAGTTTCAACTGCGTTCTTGATTTCTGGGGCGTACTTCTCTATAATAGAAGCCTCTGCGTTCTTAAGTGCCGCCTCTCGTAATGCTGTTGCATCGACGATAGCTTTCTCCAGCATTGATGACATTTATAATCTCCTAATGAATCAATAGTGAACAAAATGTATTTGTATCAAAGGTAAATAGTACTTTAGGCCTTTAAAGTCAAAAAAAAGAAGGGCGCCCAAATGGACGCCCCTCCAAGCTAAGTGATAGCTTAATTTACCAGACTAGGTAGTTGCTGCCATCAAACATAAGGTTAGCAGCACCGTAGGCAGAGATGATCTGGATGCTTGCGGCACCATCAATGGTCTCTGATCCGGCGGTATTAATCGTAATCGCGTTGGATGCGGCAGAACCGTCGTCCTTGATCACGAAGACCTTACCAGTAGGCATGCTGCTGGGCAGCGTCACTGCGACGGCACCACCAGAGGTGGAGACCTTGACCAAGAAGTGTCCTTGGGTTAGGGTAGCGTCAGAGCTGATAGCGTGTAGGCGACCAGTTAGGCCAGCAGCTGCATAGAGGTCAGCATCAAACTTGAACGCTGAAGTCGCTGTCGCTCCAAGTCAAGGACTTGTCAGCGCCATCAATCTTTAGACCGGCGCCATCGGCAGCTGAAGAGTTGGCAGCACCTCTGGCAACCTCAATGGTTAGGTCCTCAACCCTAAGATCTGTGGCACTAACAGTCTCAAGTGTACCAACGACCTGAAGGTCACCGGCAATTTTGACGTGTGAAGAACCACCACCGATGGTTAGGGTGTTTGCACCGAGACTAGCAGCAATACTGGCGTCAGCAGCGGTGAAATCAAGACCGGTTAGACCGGAGAAAGCAGTTGCGCTACCACCGAGTGAAAAGGCTCGTGCTACCAACAGTGACGGCACTGTTGGAAAGCTTGGCGTTCGCGATGGAACCAGCGAGCATTGCGTTGGTGATACCAGAAGCCTTGACGCGAAGAGCGTCAGAGTTGATTTCAACAGAGCTATCGTCGACCTTGACGCTAAGCTTACCATCGGCAGCTTCAATGCCGTCACCATCAGCGAAAGCTGAGGCGAGGTCGGCAATGCTCTCCTTCTTGGAGCTGTTGTCAGTTGCATCAATGATAACGATGGAGTCGTTCGCACGATCAACCGCAGCAGCACTTAGCTCATTGAGGTCGAGGGCGAGGACACCAGAGGCAGCGGAAAGACCATTGCCAGCAAGACCGGTAGCAACGTCGTCGTTCATCATTGCGTCAGTAACCTTGGTGGCACCGATTGAGGCAACACCAGCGGCAAGGGTGACGTCACCACTCATTGAGACCCAAGCGAGGTCGGTGCCGTCAGCTTGGAGGAACTGGTGAGCAGAACCAACAGATAGGGCTGCGGGGTCACCAGAAGCGTCACCATAGATGAACTTGCCTCGTGCGAGACCAGCCATCTTGGCTAGGGTGACACCGTTGTCCTTGAGACGTACAGTATCAGAGTCAATTTCAATACCAGTGTCGTCAACCTTGACAGCAAGGACGCCACTAGAATCTTCCAGACCGTCACCAGCCATGGCGTTGGCAAGCTTGTCAAAACGCTCTAGCTGAACGCTGGAGCCGTCTGAGTCAAGCATGAGGAAGTGGTCACCAGCGGCAACATCGACGCGGCTATACTCAGAGAGGTCAAGCTCAAGTCCGGTGATGATATCAACATCGCCAAGCCATTTGAGGCCCGCACCAGCAATAGCGCCACTAAGTGCAACCTTATCGGAGGTAACGTGAACAGCGCCACTTACCGCAACAGCAAGAGCAGAACCAGCTCCACCAGAAAGTCCGTTACCGGCAACTGCGGAGTTGAGGTGAGACACGTTAATACTAGCAGCCTTAACACGAAGAGCATCGGAGTTTAGCTCAACAGTGCTGTCGTCAACGCCAACGGCGAGGACGCCAGAAGAAGCAGCGAGACCATCACCAGCCATGGCGGTGACGAGATCAGCGATGCTCTCTTTTGTAGAGCTGTTGTCAGTGGCATCGATAATGGCGATGCTGTCAGCACTAACTGCGACTGCAGCGGCACTTAGTTCATTAAGATCCATGGCTAGCACACCAGAGGCGGCTTTGAGGCCATCACCAGCGACGGCAGTCATAAGATCAGCAATGCTCTCTTTCTTGGAGCCATTATCAGTGGCATCAATTAGGGCAAGACTGTCATTGGCAACGTCAACCGTAGCAGCAGTTAGTTCGTTAAGGTCAACAGCAACTGAGACGGAAGAACCGAGAGAAACGGAACCACCACCTGAGAGTCCGTCACCAGCAGTAACTGTGACGGCGGAATTTGCTAGCTTGGAGTTAGCAATAGAGCCAGCGAGGTCTGCGTTGTCGACAGAACCTGCTGCGAGATCAATGTCACCAGCGGAGACATCAAGAGTACCGGCAGTCTTAAGAGTACCGATAATTGTTTTATAAGCCATTAAAAAAACCCTCCTATGAGTTCAAAAAAGGTCTAAGGTTTCCCCTAGACCTGGCAATGGTATATAGACGCGGTTTTAGAGAATCTATTTAAATATTTTTGTTAAATTTATGTTAATAGATGTGCCAACCACTACCGTTATAGTAAATGTTTATGGCAGCATAATCAGATTCTAGTTTTACTGATGTTTCTCCATCTATTAAGGATCCATCATATGTGGTAATAGTAATACTATTTGTACCAGCAGAACCGCCTTCGTCCTTTATAACTAACTGTTTTCCTGAGCTGATACTTGCTGCTGTTGGTAGCGTAATCGTAATAGCTGAAGCATTGGTGTCCACGCCTACAAAGTGTTCTGTTGGAACCAAAGTTATATCAGCTGAATATGATTGAAGCTTTGAAGCTTCATCAACTTTAAATTTATCTTCAAATTCTGCTTCTGTTAGCAGATTGTCATCAACAGTTGGGGGGAATATACTCAAACTTTTCAGCAAAGGGCCCAGCAGCGGGCATGGTGATACCATAAATATCAAATTGCTCAACAGGTATTTCTGGCATGTAGTATTTAAATCTGCTTCTACTTCCACGTCCCATAATACTAACTACCGCGTGCAGCAGTAATTGCATCAGAAATTTGTTGCCATAAGGCAAGTTTCTGTTCATCAGTGGCGATATTGTCTAATTCTTCAAGAGTAATATTGATTTCTTGCTCTACGGTCTCTGTAGGGAGTCCAGCCATGCTTGTATATTTATTTACAATACTTGTATCTATAATATTCATTATTTAATATTTCCATATCTTAGTAATGTCAATCTTGTTAAGGAAGCAGATACCTCGGTAACCGGTGCCCAAAAGGTAAGATTTCCTATAACAGATCCGGTAAAAGGGCTATTGTCCACAACTACTCCGCCACTAGCGAGAAGTCTTGCTCTACCATAAGTTGTTAGCTCTGTAGGGACTGGTAATCCGCCAACATGTGGGTCTAGTGAGGTTGAGCCAGTCTTATATCTTGTCCAACAAGATCCTTCAAAAATATCTGTTTCTAACACCACATGCGTAACTCCGGGTGTGACGACCCCTCTCGTCAACTCCAGTATAGTCCTTTTCGGCATATGTGCCGCCTATTCTAGACCAAATTCTAGGTGTTAGTTTATTACCATTGTTTGAATCTACGTGAATGGCTGCAAACACCCCCTCGGTGGAAATAGGCGTTCCAGAAAAATCTCCAGTTCCTACTTCTGTTGTTATCCCATTTCCAATTGTTGAGTAAAAACCATCTCCGTTGGCCCCAGCACCAGAAATCGTGGTACCACTAATTTCTGCTATCATTCTTAATCTATCTCTTGGGTTAAACCGACCAGGGTCAGTGGCGGTTTTCCCAGCGTTTATGGCTCCAGTTAAATCCAACGAAACTATTACTTGGTCATTTGTGAGACATCGAGCGCTTAGGCCCTGTCCATTAACAATAGATGCCCAAGGGGGACTATCAACTAGGGTTACAAATATTTTTGTTCCATCGCTTAGGGTATTAACACCAGCAGATAAAGATTGGTTCACCATTTCTCTAAAATTTAAATCAAATACAACCTCAGAAGCACCTTTATCATCTCCTAATACCAAACTACTGCCCGTAATTGAAAAACTCATTTTATCCTCTTGCCTCGTTTACGGCAGCAATAATCTGATCAACTAAAGCAATACGTGCGTTATCGGTGGTAATATTGTCAAATTCTTGCAACGAAATTATAATTTGAAAAAACGCCGCATCAGATAAAGCAGAATTTAAAGATTCACAAATCTTTTGTATTCTTATGTTGGCTGTTTTCATTGGTCCACTCCATATCTAAATATGCTTAGCCTCTGTATCGAAGCTGACATCTCTGAAATATTAGGAGAGAATTGCAGCCATACGTGGAAGCTGCCTGTAAATGGGGCCACATAATCGTTTGTTAGCCTTGGCATACTTGTGTTAGTCTGCATTCGTTGTCTAGTTCTATAAGTTATACCACCGGGGGTTGGGAAATCTGTCAAACCATTAGAAGAAGATATATTAAAATCACCGGCTGTATACCAATTATCTTGAACTCCGTCTAATTCTAATCTTACTATAGTAGGCGCTGCGCTAGCTGGGCTTACTACGTTGTGAGTATTCACAGCAGTACCGCCTCCCATTGAGTGTATTGCACCGAAAATAAATTTATCCGATACAACAGAGTTGTTTCGCTCAGCATAAGAAAACACATAAGAATCGTATGTTTGTGTCCCCTCGTCAGCAGCGACATACCCATTAGAAAGCCCAGCGTATATCGTATTCCCCGGGCCACCAACGCCACCAAATGTAGTAACAAAATATTGAGCTACCACTCTTATTCTATCTGTTGTGTCTATTTGTGGAAACGTTCCAGTTAGATCTAAAAAAACTCTTAAAAGCTTATTTTGTGTTCCACGGAAAGCTAATCCGGTACCATTGACAATATTCACCCATTCAGGCGAACTTACTTTATCTATATAAAATGGAAATCCTCCAATACTATTAGTTGCATCATCAGTCAAACTTTGATTTGGAAGTTTGGTAAAATCAAGATCCATGAGGACCTCAGCACCAGTATTTTTTCTTTGTACCAGACTACTGCCGCTTAGCGTCAGACTGGTCAATGAGCCAGTCAGTATTGTCATTATCTTGTTCCTGCAATAAAATACTCAGATCCATCACAGAATAGCATGACAGATCCAGAGTTAGCAGCTATAATTAAATTAGCCTGCCTGTCAATAAACTCAGAACCGTTCGGCTCGATTGTGATGTTGTTTGCTCCAGCAGTTCCTTTAATATCCTTAATTATTAACATTCTTCCAGTGCCAGCGGAACTAGCGGCCTGTAGGTTTATTTGCACTGCGCCACCACTTGTGTCAACGCCAATTATATAATCGCTTGCAACAACGCTATATGGGCTGTCTCCATTGTCTTTAGAACGATATTTAACAGTTCCAGCAGTCTGATTGACCACACCTGGGGTTGTTCCGCCGATTGTAGTCCCGTCGACAGTTCCCTGAGTAATCGCAACGCTATTAATGTTGAGAGTTCCAAAGTTACCAATAGACCCGCTAAACCCTACCGAAGCAGTCACAGCCGTAAGGAAAGAGGTCCCTGATAGGTGCATGTTACTACCAGAGTGGTGGCTTCCAAAGTGTCCTCCACCATCAGAAGAACCGGAAATATGGAAGATTACAAATGGGCCCTCATCACCAGTTACATTTTGTGTATTAACAAACTTAGCTATAGCATCGGTATTTAGGTCTGATTGCACTTCAAAGGTCGACCCTATTGTGCTGGTATCTTTTCCTATTATGACCTTCCCTTCAGCGTTAGCTATCAACGCCGTCTTTCCTGCACCAGCCACATGCAAGACCCCCTTGGGGTTCTCGGTATTAATTCCAACAACCCCAGTAAATCCATCGGGGGTAGAACCAGTCACGATAATAAGGGGCTTACCATCAGAAATATTATTATGTGTGCCTCCATGGACTACTTGGAACATTGGCTTGGCCATTCCAACAGATCTGCTTATTTCTAGCACTGCATTTGGTGAACTTGTGCCTAATCCAACTCTATCTGTGCTTCCTTGTGCAAAAATGGTATTGTTGTTTCCGCTTGTTTTTACTTGGAAGTCTACATCACCGCCGTCGCCCACGATTACTATGTCTTGAGAATCTTCTGTTAACGTTAATAGTGTTTCATTTCCGGCAATAAGCTCTATCTTATCAGCATCAAATTTTACATGGGTGTCTGTATCTCCCGTATGTACTAATTTTCCAGCGACCGAAATATCATTACCAACTGTTAAAGTAGAACCATCAAACGTTAGATTTGATTCTCCCTGTACTGTGTCAGCGTCTGCAAAAGTTACCACTTGATTATCTGACGGAGTTCCTGTAACATCTATTAAGTTACCGTCCCAAACTTTTGAATCTATTTCGTCAGTGAGAAGTGTACTTCCATTGTAGATAACTACAGTATTATCAGTTCCAGCTGCCACATTGGGTATATTTATAGTTTGCCCAGTTATGGTTGTGTTATTTGAACTAGCGTGACCCAAAACTGTTGATCCAGATACGCTTAACGTGCCCTCTGTAGCAACATTTCCAACAATACTTACATTGTGAGATGCTGATACCGTGTTTGTGACAAGACCTGCGGATGCTGTTAATACGCCGACTTTAAAGGTTGACAAATCCGCGTCAGCCATTGTGTATGAGTCACTGTCTGGGCCCTGAGAACCGACTTTACCCACAATAAAACTACCAGAACTTTGGTCCCAAATAATCGCTTGGTTTAAATTGCCTGCTAATCCAAAAATGATGCCTCGATCGCCAACCGATCCAGTTTGATTAGACCCATCACCAAATCCAAGCCCTATAACTGGATCCCTGACCAGCAAATGGCTAGAAGAAATTACAGTTTTCGCTTGGATATTTTCTACTCTTAGGGTGCCAGAAATAAAAGCAGACCCTGAAACGAGGATGTCGCCCGTGAAGTTAGCTGCGACTTCTTCACCAGCACTAGCAGAAACATGTAACTGGTGAGTTGGCACAACAGTTGGGAAATCTAAACCAATGCCAACTTTATTAGAAGCCGTTGCATAGGCCAGGAACTGAGAACCAGAAAAGGTCGTATCATCTATTATAATGGCAATTGTGCCAGTTACCTCAGACGGCCCTTGAATAGTTTTTAGAACATCTAAGTTTATATATGCCCATCCATAATCTGGCATTAGTTACTCCTAAATTAGCTATGCGGGCCACGGACATCAGTTGTTAAACCAGATCCAGTCAACGCATACATTCTCTCAACAGGAATTTGTGTAAGGCTAGCTGCAATTCTATATTTTCTTGGGGAGCCTGCATCAGGAGACGAAATATAAATTTCTTTACACTTTACGTTTAAGTCAATTGATTGAACAGTTCCGGATAATATATAATAGTGGTGACCAGCGACCACTGCACTAGAGCCAGTTGAATTAAAATGAACCCTTATTTCCTCACATTGTCGCTGATTTGGAAGTGCTGTATCTAACACTGAATAGTTTGTAACTGTTATGTTGTTTGTTACTGATGGAAATGCATAATAACTTTCACCACCGACTGGTCCTGCATCTGACCCTGTAATGTAGGGCTTTCCTGCTACTTGATAAGAACCAACATTATTTAGACCAACTCTATAGTTTTTCAGTACGGACATAGTGTCTGAAGGATTTGCCATTTTTATCTCCTGTTTTTTGGAACGCTTATTACTATAATTAGACTCTTCAAGCAAAATAGCTTTTTCTTGACGCACTCGTTTTGCATTTTCTGCAATTCTTCTTCTTTTTTCTGACCTTTTTATTTCAGAGGGCTTTACGTAATACCTTCGCTCTCTTAACTCATCCATTAATTTAATCTTTTTTGTTTTCTTGATAAATCTTCTAATCATTCTATCTGAAGATTCATGTCTATTCTTTGGTGTTACTTTTGCATTAATTGTCATTTTATTTCCGTTATTTTAAATGTGCGGCCCATCTTCCGCCTGCTATCCCCATAATTCCACTTATGTCCACCCCAGGGTCGTTTGCGTCAATATTTGATAAGGGCCCTTGCGCTTGTGGTCCAGATGAGACCTTCCCTCCACCCGAAAGGGGCTCTGTCCCCTCAAACAAATCTATTCCTCCATATGCCTCTGTATTTATTGCAGAAAGAAGTTTATTTTTCTGTTCGCTTAATTGCGCTCTTTTTTTTGTTCTGCCGCTCTTTGCATGTCTTCGATAGAAGACTGCTGCTGAACCGGAGCCGCTTTAGCTTCTACGATTCTTGGTGCGCCAAGGCCTTGAACGACCTCAGACACAACATTAGAGAGGACACCTTCTTCGAGGATTACCTCTTTAATGCATTCTTTAATAAGTGGCTTTAAAAGCTTTTTTAATTCTTGTTTCTTCATTTAAGATCCTATTTTGTAAATGCTTTCAGTAGTTTGTTAAATTTATCTTCGTGACTTTCATTTATATAGTCTTGAACTGTCTTTGTTTCTTGAAGGGCTGGCTCTAACGCTGGTATCTCTTTGACATTATCGGTATCTTTAGAGGAACCACCAGCAAGTATGGCGTCAAGCCTTGACATAAAGTCGGGAACTTTTATTTCTTCCTCGTCTTCTACTTCTTCCTCTTCTCCGTCAAGAGATATATTTAGTGAGTTGTTTACTATGCCTACAAGCTTTTTGGTCGGAATTGGCCCATATTGTTTAAATTCCCCATCCACCAGGGCTTTCAATATCTTTGTATTTTCTGGGTCCAAGAGGGATCGAAGTACCTTTGTAACTGATTCCTTGGCGTCCTTTTCGGTTATCTTGTACTGTTGCCCCTTAATACCCTCTTGTTCCTTATAAGCGTCCATAACTGCTTTCACAACATCATCAATTGTTTTAGAATCTATAAGCACCGTAACGTCTTCTGGCTTTATGCTTTTTTTAGCTTGCTCTTTTTCTTTGGGTGCAAGGTCTTCGACAGGAGTGGATGTTTTTTCAATTTTATCTTCTGTCTCTTTGGAGGGGACAACCTCCTCAGCTGCTTCCTCAGCGGCTTCTTCAAACTCTTTTTTGTCCTCTGGTTTTGCGACTCTAACTTCATCAGGCTTGCCTTTCTTGACTGTTAGGATGGCCCCTGCAACTTTAATTTCCTCACCTTGGGCCTTCTTAATCTCGCCACGCCTATCATCACGGGCCCTCAAGACAGTTATTCGTTTTTCATCGTCTGGCACCAAGGCTCCAAGATCTTCTAGGGTTTTTGCTTTCTCAATTTTAGCTATTAGATCTCTAGCGCGCGGTTTTTTCTTTGTCGATGTTGAAGGTGTAGCCCCTGCAACTTTAATTTCCTCACCTTTGGCCTGAACTGACTGACGAGCAATAGTTCTGTTTGTTATACCTACTTCTAGTTCTGCGCGGACGTCTCGGCCAGCAGACAATGCTTGAATAACAGAAAGACTCTTTGGATCAATGTCTTGTCCATCATTCACAATACTAATACCGGCCTCCTTTAGGGCCTTTGAGAGTCTTTTTAATTGCGTATCACCGGCTTTCTCTAGCCCCTCTTTACCCACGGTGCCGGCTATCTTTGTCTCATCATCGGTAAGCTTTACTGTTTCTAACCCTGTAAAAATATCGCTCATTGATATTTTCTTTTCACCAGCATCTAACTTCTTTTCAACAGATTTAAGAATAACATCGTGTAGCTTCTCTGGAACTGATTTCATTGTAGTTGGTCGGTACCGGCGAGGTCCCAACTTCACAGAGAATGGGCGATTCATCTTATCTTTTATAGCATCAAGAATTGCATCCTTGTCTAAAGACTCTTCCTTTTCTGCTGCGGCGGGAGCTGGTTCTGGCTCAACTGCGGCCTTCTTAGCTTTTGCCCTACGAGTCGGAATCTTTGTTTTTGCTATTTTTATTTTTGGAAAATCTTGGGTATTCGCCCATTGGCCGAGTGCCCCAAGCAGAGCTTTAATCTGCTGAGAGTTGGCACCGGCCTTTTTAAGGTCGTCAACGATTGCTTTTGTTTGTATAGTAATGCTGCTGTGGGTAGCTTCAAGGATTGCAACATCCATGGCCTTTAGTTGATCCATGACACTGTTTATGACAATTCTTTTTAAAGAGCCATCAACTTTCACACCTTTAAAAGCATCAGTTAAATTTTTTCTATCGCCTCGTTGTAAGAATATAGCAGCGCCTTGCGGGGGCTCTTCTTTTGTTGCAGGTTGGCCCTGTGGCTGCTTGTCTTGGGTCTCGGCCTCTTTGGCTTTTTTTGCCAAAGCTTTTCTCCGATCAATTTTTGCAAACTCCCCTTCAGGTCCAAAAAGCACTGGCTCAAGTTGAGATAAAAATTTCTTGGTTCTTGCACGACTTCGTTCGATGTCTTTTTCAAAACCCTCAAGAATTGTAGAAATACTCTCTGTTTTTGTATTCATTTTAATCCCTTAAAATATCGTTAAAGAGTTGATTTAGTTTATTGCCGCCCTCTCTCAAAGAGGACATTCCCTCATGCTTTTGCTCCATGTAAGCACCAGGGGTGGACGCCTCGGAAACCATATCAAAGCAAATTAGTTGAAAGTCATCTTCAACAATTGTCTGCCCACCCTGCTCTCTAACAGAGCCCATTCCACGAGATGAAATGCCAATTGAACATCCACTATTAACAAGGGCCTTTAAAATATTGCCCGCTGGTGTTGGTAGCACCAATAGTTTTGCATACACATCATTGCCCTCCATCCAGAGGGATATAATCATGTGAGACACCTTCTCAAGACTAACAACTGAGCTATCAGGGTGGTCAAGCTCTCCAAGAGATCTCTTTTGTTCAATTAGTGATTGATACTTTTCAACTTCTCTTGCAAGAATTCGTTCACTATAGATTCGACGATTTCCATTTTCAACCATAGCCCTTTGGCAAACGCCTGTAAGGATCATGTGGCCTTCGCGTACCATAGCTTTTTCGGACTCTGTTAAGAGGTCCTGACAAATTCCACCATCACAAAGTTCGTAATATTCTCTTAATAATTGTTTAGTCATTTTTAATACCTATATTGCGGGCGCCACCCGCATGAGTTTCGATCCTTTACAACAGCGACGGACTGGTTGTAGTCCCCACTTCAGGTTTGTGAATCTCACTTCTTACTCCTTTGTCGCCAACTAGCATGGCAAGTATATATGATGTACCAGAGCTTAAACACCCCAATACAAAAGCATTGTATAAACTATGCTCAAACGTAAATAGTTCTGTTAAACGGTTAGTCACCAACAAAAAAACACCAACCCAGAAGCCAACACACATAGGGCAATGAAAGAAATGATGCTTAGGTCTTATTTTGTTGAAGATAGATCCATAGACTAAAATATTGGTCAACCCAAAAGCACATAGAATAAAGTAAACTAGATTCATTCTACCCTCTAATAACCATAGTAGTTATACATGGATAGTCCATAGGGGCCTCTGGCTAGCGACGGCTTTATAGATCCTTTTTCTGCCGCATGGGGGACTTGCCCAAGTTCCGTTGAGTGAACGGCGTCTGGGTCTGTTAAGTCTAGTACAAAAACATCTTCGTAATTATCTAAGAAATCAATAGAGGGTTTTTCGCTTTCAAGCCATCTGGCAACATTGATAATTGCAACTTTTACTGCTGGTATATTGGAGGCCTCTGGTATTGTGGCCTCCATTGAAGCATATATGGAACCACCCTCCACAGATGTGGGGCTTACTACCCCCTTGTCAATTAAAAAATCGAACAATCTATTTTGTGCCCCATACACAACTCCACTATTTAATTGTTTGGCACAAAGACAATATTTTTCTTTTTGTAGGAATTATAACAATGGTTATATCTGGGTGGTCTGATATTATCAGGTTACCGTCCAAAGTTTTTCTAATATCAAGGCGCACCTTTACATCTGGCGTTTTTGCTAGCTGACTAGCGGTAGTGCCCTCGTCTTCAGCTTTTCCAATTTTGACTCTAATTGCCATTAATCTCAAGTTCCTTTACAAGACTTTGAATTTTTAAAATTTTAGTTATAGTTTCTATGGTTATCTCAGACTTTGAAGATTCATCAACAACATTTATAACCTCTGTGATTTTGCTACACAATGCAGCGTTGTTTTCCTCTGTGGCCTTTTCGTTATCTACGATCAGAGCCTTCCTTAAATTTGAAATCTCTTCGTTTAAGAAAATTTTTAGTTCTATCGCATTATCATGAAATGATGCAATATATTTGCTTAATAGCTCTTTTTGCTCCTCCAAGAGACCATTGCCGTATTGCTCATTGAATTTTTTAACAAATGTTGAATAAACGATGTTATCAATTGGCACCATTTCACGAGCCCCTTGCTTTGAGTCCAATGACATGCAGCTTACCAGACTCCCTTCAAGAATTACTCTGCTCTTTGCGGAAACATCTGGATTTAGTATCTGTGCTATCGTAGCTAAGTTCTTATAGTTTGGAACAAAATTAGAAAAAACATTTTTTGACAAAAGTTTGTTTATTTTATTTATCAATGCAGTTTGTTCATCAAATATTTGCTTTGAGTCAAGATTGGAATGAGACCTTTTTACCTCTTGTATTAGCTTTTCACACATGTAAGGGTGAATAGATGTACTTTCATAAAGATCTTTAAACAGCTCTAGCTCTTTTCTAAGGGCAGTTTCTTTTGCAAAATGCTCTTTCATAATTGAGATTATGATATTTTTTTTATTATTATTCTTTGACACTATACTCTTAGTAAGCTCTCTAACGAGGGCCTCATAAAGAAAAGCGGTATTTCTTTTTTTATTGTGTCTCGTCTTCGTTAACATCTTTATTTTGCTCCAGGTTTTCTACTAGTCTTCTAATTTCAAAATGAGAGTCAATAATTTTTTTCTCTTCCATATCATAAGTAGATTCTATATTCTCATAAATACCTTTTCCTAGTCCTAACAACTCTTGGGCGCCAGGAGCGATATTTCTCATTGTTGCTTTAGTCTTTTCATTTCCCCACTTTGCTTTGTAGCTACGAAGCCTGGGGCCACTGTCTTTTCTTGCATCATTAGACACCGGTAGATACCATTTTCCTTTAGACTTTGAAGTAGTTGTCATACCATCTTGCCTCATTGCCTTGGAGACGTCCCTCTTGCCAGGAGCATCGCCTCCTGGGCCAACTAGAGGCCTATTAACAATATCCTCTATACTTGTGCCAGCAGCAGGCTCTTCACCGCCAAGCGCAGCGTCTAAATCAGGGGTCTCGTCGGCGGGCGGCTCAGCCATGTCGTCGCCTAGGTTATCAGCTCCTGCTCCCGTGTCCATTCCTGCTGCCTCAGAAGTGGCTGCTTCAAATTGTGCTTGAAGTAGGGCGTCATATTTCTTATCGTATACAAGCTCTCTGGTGTTTCGCAAGAATTCATCTTCCGAGAGGTGGAATAGGTGTTCTGCAATCCAACGACGACTAAAGAATCCTTCTGTAGCCGCTCCAGCCACATCAAATTTAGTTTTCCAATATTCCAGCTCTTGAAGTTCCGCAAGCTTTGAAGGGTTGTTTAGGGACAGGTCAAAGGAGATAATATCATCACCTCTAAACCCAAGAGTGTATAGATGGATAATCCCGATCTTTTCTAGTTCCGAAACGATTGATCGTTGCAGCCTTTGAATTGTTCTGGCAAACCTAATATCCTTTTGCGCCAGTGTTGTCTTATCCTCACTCCCTTCCTCGCCTTGTGTTAGATATGACTGTGGGACCTTAAGGGCGGCAAACAGTTTGTCACGTAGATATTTAACATCGTCTATATCGCTCGACGCAGCTCCACCAGGCAGTGTTTCAATTTTAGATGATGTTCCGCCACGGACTGGGATGAAATAGTCTTCCTCTACTGACATTGGATTGTAACGTAAATCAACTCGTCCAGTGTCACTATCAACAAGCTGGTTTCTCTTCATTTGAGTCATGACTTTTTGCATGTATTGCTCAACGTCCGTTGCATTTATATTTCCAACATCAATATAGAATACGCGCCTTTCTGGTGATCGAACGATTCTATATGCCATCATAGCATCCTCAAGTAGTGTTAGTTGTCTCCATATACGCCTAGCAGGCTCAAGAACCGAAGTTCCATATGGGGCATACTTATCATTTCCTAAGATTCTAAAGTGTCCCACCTGCCAGTTTTCAAAAGTCATTCCCGCTGAATTCCATTGATATTGAACATAGTTTGGATTTGTTTTGTCTTCTCCTTCTAGCCTTTCTATCTCTTCTGCCGGTAATCCAATCGCAGATCTAATTCCCTGATCTTCATCAATGTCGAGATATAAAAAATAATCTCCAAACTTGCACATTGATCTACACCATCCAAATAAATTGAAATCTATGTTTAGAACATTATGATATAAAGTTTCTAAAACAGCCTTTATTTCATCATTGTGGCACCGTATATTTAATAGTGGGGTTAATTCTGACGACGTTGACATTTCATCTGCGTAAATGTCTAGGGCTGATGCTATCTCTGGCATATATTCCATCTGATCGAAGTCGGAATATCTTTCCGATCGGTTTTGGTTAGTATAGGCGTGTGCTTGAAGTTTTTTCATAGGAATGATATTCTGACTTTTTAAATTGTTGGCCGCTAGCAGACTTAAAGCTATTGGCATATTTGTCCATATCTCTTCGCTTTATACGTCTCCCAGTTTGACTTCTGTACCTTATCATTGGCCCAGAAAACACTCTGGTTAATTGCTTAAACAGTCTATTTTGTGGATTTTTTGGATTGTCTTTATAATCTGCCATTTATTTTATCCTTTGAATAGCCAAACAAATTCTTTATCAACTTGTTGTATATTATCTTTCTTTTTTAAATCATTTTCAAAATCATATTTAGGATTATAGCCATGCATACCAGGGATTGTAGTATTTATTTTAGTATTGGACATTATCATAGATCCTAAAAACGCTTTTTGATATTCTATATCTCTCTGGCTTGTCTCAAGGGCTGTGTCTCGAACCCAACACGCGATCGCCAAAGCCATTATTAAATCGTCGTTATAACTCCTCATAGCTTGTGGGCGTCCGTTATTCCAGACAAATGTCTTAAACTCATTAGCCGTCCGCAAAGAATATAGAGTAATTAGTTTATTTCTAATGAATTCTTCCAATTTTGCCACGATTAATGGACGAGTCTTCTGGGATGTTGTGAACCCAGCCACAGAATTAGACATAGATTCTGCCTCAAGCTGGTTTATATATTCATGTGTTGATTTGATAGAGTAATAAATATTTGGATATTCCAAGTCTCTTAATTTATCCAAAACTGCAAATCCAACAGAGTTATTTTCAACCACTAACAAGCAATTACCATATTCTTTCCCTGACGAATATAACATACTAGCATAAACATCTGGTGCTGGCTTTCCTTGGTACTCTGCGATAACTTCCATAGTTTCAAGTTTTATAACATGAAACACAGAATAATCCTTTCCATCGCCGCGAGCAACGTCTGCAACAAGCATATAGGTGCAGTCTTCCTTGTGTTCTTCCCAAATCCAATAGTTTCTGTCAAAGCCAGTCCTATGTTTTGGATCCCTTACAGAATCAAAGATTCTTTTTATATCATCAGGATGAACCACTGTCTCACCTGACGTATTGAAGTTGCATTCCAATTCTTGGGCAATTTGTCGACGAGACATGTTTCTTGTCTCTTTTTCAAACCACCCCTGGTCCCTATCGGGGTGCACTTGCCAAGGCAGATTTGTTGGATAAAAATCATTTATGCCCTGTTCCGCTTCCGTGTATGCTTTGTGGAACCAATTACCCACGCCATTGGGTGTAGACAGGGCTATACATCTTCCACCAGTTGAAAGAGTTGGATACAAGCCAGTCCATAATTCTTTGAGGCCCTCTACGTGCGCGGCCTCATCAATCACTAGTAAAGACAATGCTTCTGAACGACCTGCATCACCAGAGGTTGATGAGGCTTTTATTTGAGATCCATTTGAAAGTTCAAAAGAAGATCGATTATCAATAGTAATATCTGAAATTTGTAGAAAGTCTGGTACATTCTTTAAAATGTTTTTTACTTTCTTAACAAGATTCGAAGCTGTTCCAAACTTGGTTGCGATGACTAACACATTTTTATCACGATGAAAAAGCATAAGCCAGACAATGTATCCCGCTGTAATAGTTGAGATACCTAATTGCCTGGCTTTTAAAATAATATTAAAACGGTAGTTGTTAAAATCGCTTAGAAGGTCCGACTGAAAGTCATAAGTTTTAAATGGAATTAGTCCTCTTTGCGGATGGGATATTCTTGCATAATTGTTTATAAAGTAAACAGGGGTCCTTACCACACTTTAAAACTTCTCTATAAATTTCTTTCTTGGTAAGTTGATAAGCCATTCTTCATTTTTAATTGCTGTTTCCCAAGCTGAGGAAATCTTTAAATCGATCTCTTAAGTCTTTCTCTTCTTCGGTAACTTCAACAACCTCTTGAATGCCTCCAATTTTAAACATGCATTGTGCTTGAACCCAAGTCCAAACCTTTGATCTGTTTTGAACAATCATATCAGCATCCCCCATCTTTGTTAAGGATAGGGTGTATCCGGTAACAGCCTTATACTCCTTTTTTAAGGAACTTTGCTACTTCAGCTATTCTTTGCTCTATTTCGCTCTCAAAACCATTAGCGTACACTTCTTTAAGCTGCAATTCACTAGAATAAGTGATACAGAGTACGTTACCCATAAACTTAACGCCAAACCCATCAATCACTCGACGGTCGTTAATCATGTGGCCCTCTTCTCTTCGCAGTCCCGCGCTTCTGGGCTCACCGTCGCCATGAATGCCCTCGTGGGCTCCGTCGTATCCTATGTTTGCCGCTGCTTGTGAAATTCCTCGGATAATCTCAAGTGTCGTTGCCATTATTTGGTCTCCATCCAGATTGCCATCTTTCTTCTCGGTCCTCTACCCACTGTATATAGCACTTATAGCAACAATCATATTTGTTCATGTAAACATCGTCACGAACATCGAATGAATAAACGTTACACACAGCACAGGTGCGATTAGACTCTTTATTAAGTAGTTTCTTGGGTACTAAAACACCATTAACCTCTACTTTCTGATCTTTCTCAATTAAGCCATATTCCTTTTCTGACAATTTGCGCATCTGTTTAAGATATTCTTCTTCTTTTTCATCAGTCCAATTGTCTTTAGGATTTTGAATTGCATCGTTGCCATATTTCTTACTGATGGCCTGTTCTATTTTTGCTATTTTGTTCCAGTCTTTGTTACTCACTGTGACCCCTGGTTAATCTCTCTTGCTGCAAAGAAGATTGCGATTGAAGTAACAGCCCCAGCAATAAACCCTCCCGCAAAAAACCAATGGCTATTGCGGTTTGGATGCTTGCGAACCATCTCCTGAAGGTCGGCAATCTCTTGGTCCCTCAGATTAGATAGCGCGGTGCTGCGCTCTTCAAGTGAATCATAGCGCACTTGTAGGAGATTATACTCCAAGTCACGACGTGCCGTTAAGAGATTAATCTCATAATTTACACGCAAGTCACAGTCGGTGAGTCGAAACTCACGATCTGCAATCAACTGTGCAGTTGCAGTTGGGTTGAATAAGGTGCCAGCAAATGGTGCTGGTTCACCTTCTTCTAGCTGAGTAAACTGTGGCTCTTCTTGTGCTAACAGGTGTACTGGAAATAAACTAAAAATTGCTACCAATACTAGGATTCTACTCAACATTCTTAAACCCGAATTCCTTTTCTAGAGCTTCTGAGAGGGATCCAGGATCTTGATGAAAGCTTTCCACAAGCTCCTTAACCCTTTTACGCTTCTTTCTATCAAGTGAACTACTAGACTCATTATGTTGTCGCTCAATCTGTCGTATCGTTTCATTAAAAGTGGTCCTGACTTCTTCTGACCTTCTTATTTCATTCTCACGACTTTCTTCTAGAACTTTGACTCTATTTTCATAGTTCTTGCGGTTCTTGTCCATTAGATCCAAAATGGGATTAACAGCGTCACCTTTGGTAAAAATGGTAAGTAAGGCAGCGGTAATAAAAAGCACAGGCACATACCAATGAGTTTTGGTCCATGCCCATGCTTTTAATAGGAGAGTTTTTATTGTGAGCAAGCTCACACTAACCCGCATTCTTCAGAGCGACTACAGTGTCAACAACGCCTTGAGAGCCGATGTATACCACTGAAATTGTCACCCAATCACTAGATGTCACAAACCCTAGAAATGCCAGGGCCGTGGCCGTGCCCCAAACCAATAGCTTTCTTGAAGTTAACTTGCCAAGAATTCTATCAGCCAAAGGAGCTTTTTGTATTTGTGCTTCTGTCATATTGCCTCCGTAGACATTTAATAAATAGTTAGTTGCTAACTAAAGCGTACCCATCTTGTTTGTCAATGACTACCTGCGTGTCTACGCAATCCTTTAAATAATCAAGATGCGAAATAAGTAGAATTGTTTTAAATTTTGATTTAATCATATCTAAAATTCTAACAAACCCATCCATGTTGTCCTTGTCTAAAGCGGTACCAGGCTCATCTAAAATAAACACATCGCTCTTAGGCAAGCTAGATACTGTTAGCAACGCAAGCCTAATTGCCATCGAGGCCACAGTCTTTTCTGCTCCAGAGCCCATTTCAATTGGTCTGCCAATGTAACGTGGGTGTTTAATAAAAATATCTAGCCTTTTATCTCCACTTTCCATGTACACTTCAAAGTCTACCACATTTGTTAGAACTTTTGAAATCTCCTCGTTAATAGCAGGAAGCTTCTTCTTAATAATATCATAGGCAATTCCATTACTATGCATACACTTCATATAAAGATCATACGCAGAATATTCCGTTCTTAAATCTTCTAGCTCTTGCTTTTGCTCACGAAGATTAATTAGCTTCTGCTCATATGATCCATGCTGGAGATAAAACTCTCTCAAACGAACTTCACAACTTTCTAGCTTCTTGTTCAATCTTTTGATATCAGAATCTAGAGATGATCTTTCCGCATTATAATCTTTGGCCTTTTTTAAACCCTCTTTGTCTTTCTCGAAAGATTCTACTTCCTTAAACAGGCCCTCTCGATTTACAAGCAATTCGTTTCTGCGGGAAATAACTGTCTGCATCTCTAATGAGATGTACTCTAGGTCTTTTTTTAGCTGTGTGTTTTTTAGAGAAAGTTGTTCGTGCTTTCGTATAAGACCACGAACATTTTCAATGTCAGAGACACCTATTTCAGCAGAAACTGAATCATGTTTTTTATTTAGATCTGCAAGGCTGCCTTTATTATCTTCAAGCGTGCCCTTTGCTTTATGGGCGTCCTTGATAAATTTACACTTAGGAAACTCATTTCCGCATGGAACTTCAGAAAGAAGCTTTAGCTTCTTTTCATCATTTTTAATTAAGCCTTCGCTTTTCTTAATTTGGGATAAGAGCCCTTGGAGTTCGTCAGTCTTGACCTCAAGAAACTCTTGCTGCTCCTTCAAATCCATAATATTAAGGCTGCTTAAAAATTCTGCAATCTTTGTTCGAGCATCATTTTTAGTAGTGACCTTTTCCGACAGTTGCTGCTCTTTCTTTTTTAGCGAATCTATTTCTTTATCACAGTATCCAAGACGTTCTCGTGCCATGACTAACTTGGATGCCGAATCTGGTGCTGCAGCGATGCGCGACTTTAACTCAGATAACTCAGCATTTTTAGATGCCAATTGTCTTTTAAGACTCTCTGACTCTTCAGAGCAAGAATCTAAAAGGTCTTTGTTCTCTTGAAATTTAGATGATACTTCCGTGATCCTCTCTGTATAATCGTTGCCCTCTAAACGCTTCAAGGCAGCCTTAAGTTCTGACGAATCTTTCTTGGCAAGTTTAAACTTGTCTTCGAACACAACTAGGTCCAAAAACTTGGCAAGAATCTCTTTTCTTTTTGTTGATCCTTCGCCAATAAAAGACAGGGCCCCAAATTGAGCAGCCATCGATGTTAAGAGAAAATCTTCCATTGTTCCAAAAGTCTTTTTGATATTATGGTCTGTTTCTGCTCGTGTCATGCCATTTAGACTCTGTTCGTCATCGCCATCAATCTTGGCAAAGTTTACATTGGTTTTGGCCTCGGTAACCTCGTTACCCTTGACTTTTTTGGTGTACTTCTCCGAGTCTCTAGTTATCTTGTACTTGTCATCACCAATGGTGGCCACGAGCACAGCATTGCCATCATCTCTATTTTGATTAATAACATTTAGATTTTTTCGTTCGTTTTTTGAGGTAGAATTGAACATGCCATAGAGAAGGCTATCAATAATACTGCTCTTACCAGAGTAGTTCTTTCCAAAAATGCCTACGATGCCATTTAGCTTATCAAAGTCAATCTTGTTACCTTCACCATAATTAAAAAGGTTGTCCCACTCCAAAGAGTTTAGCTTCCAATTAACATTGCGCGAAACATCATTTTCAGTATTAATCATAGAATTGTATTTGCGATTTAAGGCAAATATTTGATCAAGAGTTTTTTGGTTAATCTCAAAATCTTTTAGATACTCTGTGATTAGCTTTTCCTGAACTGCCATGTCTCTTAGGTTTTCCTTATTGAGACCACTCGTAAGTTTTTCAACATTACCTCGTGAGTCAAGAGACTTATTAAGGAAAGTCACACTTTCAGGAGAATACTTGTGCTTTGCACTATCGATGGCTTTGCGAAGCTTGTCGATAGGAATATTATTATTGCCAATAAGCCTCAAGCGAGCATTGGGCGGAACTTTGGCTTTATTTGGAAGCCTGCCCTTTGGAGTTAGGATGAGCGTCACAAAGGGCTTGGGATTAATAAGTTTATGGTGCTTGACAGTAAAATCATCTTTACTATCAATTTCCCAAGTCAAAAATCCTTTATCATTAGTCTCACCATGATTTTGTTGTACGATTGAACCGCAGTATCTTACACGTCCCTCGGTATCTACGATTTGATTTGTTTTATGTATGTCTCCAAGCATAGCAAAGTCGTGATCCTCAAAGATTGAGCAATCATGATCTCCATGAGTTAAGACAAAGCCAGTATCTGTTTCGACACCAGCAATCGCACCATGGTAAAGAGCAATGTTAATCTTGTTGGGGTCGCTAGGTTTAACCCAGCCGTCCTCGTCGAAGATGGACAAGACATTAAAAGTAATGTCGTCACTTACCTGGTGTTCTCCAGATCCACGAAGAAGGTGCAGATTTGGGTTTTTAAGTGCCTTTACAATGGGAGTAATTGCATCTTGTCTGGTTGAGTTACGCAAATTGCCGTCGTGATTGCCAAGAATCACATAAGTTGGGGCAATATTGGCCAGATTTGTAAAGAAGTCAGAGCAAATTTCAACAAATTCAGGTGAAATTTGGGTCTTTGTGTGGGCTATATCGCCCCCAATATAGATACAATCTACGTTCTCATCACGTAAAATATCATACATTTGTGCAAAAACGTGCCTATACTCATAATGATACTTGAGATTTTTAATATGCACGTCCGCACAGTGTGCGATTTTGAATGTCATAAGGCTCCTAAACCGCGCTTAGAGCGCGATAGTAAAGATAATTGTCCGAAGACATGAAGAGTGCCTGTTCTTTTCTCTTTTGATACTCTCGCTTGGTCATTGACCCTACATCATCATATCCAGAGATGTCAACCTTATAAAGCTCAACATCGTACTTCATCAGTGCTGAAATAAGTTTGTTTGACTTCTTTTCTGCGTCAGGGTCAAGAGCAATATATATTGGTGTGTCATGTTTGACAATCGCTTGGAACAATTTAGACCGCTCATTCAAGGTTGACCCCAGAATAGGAACGGCATTGGGCCCAGCAACAATGGCATCAAAGGCTCCTTCAACTATTGTTAGGTCGCTGTCCCAATCAAGAAACAACTCATTAAAAACAATGTCTCTACTGACTGGTGGATTCTTATATCGCATCCAATCATCGTTATACGCACGAGCAATGAAATAGTTTACCTCTCCATTCATGTTGAACGACGGGATTATAACACGGTTTGCATACTCACCGCTAGTACAAAATCCAATCTTCCAATTTACAAGGTCCTTTTCTGTTAGGCCTCTACTTTTTAAGTATTGTCTAGCAGCCAAAGAGGACAAGGAAATATTTCTATTGGCCAAGGATATGAAAGAGTCTGGCAATTTTATGGTCTCTTCGGCCACCACATCTTCATAGTCTCCAAAAAGCTCGTCAAACGCGCTCAGAGAGACGCGACCAGTAATCGCATCCCACTCCTGCAGTTGATCGAAAGAGCCCACACGTCGTATTACACGGCGAACATCAGGGCTTTTCCAGTCACATACCCAACACTTTGCTCCTCGATTAAGATTAACAGAGAATTTTGGCTTGTGATGTTTACAAAATGGGCAGGCAAAAAGATATTCGGAACCGGTCCTTCGAAACCTTCCGAGAACTGCTTTTAAGATGGAGAGTTTTTGTTCTTCCATAAGTTATAACCAGCCTTAGCAATGACAATACTGTCTGCTCGATCGTAGGAATCCGGCTTTGGATTGCCTTGTCGAGTATATTCTATGCTGAACTCTGGTTCATTGTCAAGCAGGTATTCAAGCACAACTTGCTTTGCCTTTGAGCCCTTTGGAACCTTGATCCCACAAGATTTTCTAGCAGTAGTGGCAGCCACATACATTGGCTCTAACAAAAATACTTGATAACATATCCAAGATATTATGCCGTTATAACGAGATAGGGTTGATAAAGTTTGGGCCGATGAAAACCCAGATCTAAAAGAATGCAGAGATTGCTCTATATAGATTTCTTTAACTTTATATTTTTTTTGAATATCAATCAGCCGCTCTTCAATCCAAGTGGCTTTTGAGATGAGTGTTGGGAAATACTTTTTATTCCTAGTATCCCAGGCTACATTACAGACGACATCTCCGTCTTCATTAACAACTGTTGCCCCGGTTATGCTGGTGCTTACATCTAATCCTAAAATCATTAAAAATCCAGTTTTAATTTAAACGTAAGCTCTCTCTCTTCTGTTTTTTTAACCGGAGTTGCAACCTTAGCTATAGCAATCAAATTCTTATCTTTATCAAAAATTCCAACCTTTGATATGAAAGTTTGAGGCATGTAACTACCAGTAGGGCTTACATACGGTGATTTTATAGTATTTTTAATTCCTTGTTTATCATTTTCTATATATCCAGCAGAACTAGTATAAAAAACAAATGCGCCTGCGCTAGACTGGTCTATGTATGATGGGTTACTTGAGTAATTAAGCTCATTTCTTGGAGCATGAGCCAACATTGTCTTAACGGGAACGTAATTGGTGCCAGAAAACTGAGAGTCATAGCTGGCGGATAGTCTTGATATCGCCGGGTTTGTTGTATTACCGGGGTGCGCGGGTATATTATCGTTTGCCCCAACATTGAAATATAACCATGAAGACTTTGAAGCCTTGTTGGCGTTTGTATAATCATAACCAGCGTGCTCTAGTGGCCAACTTCCTGTTAGCATTAGGAACCCCTCATCATATAGAGCAACCCCAGCTACGCTTCCTGACCCATTACTCCCTGGTGGCCCGACTTGTATTAGTTCGCCATTGTAGTTCTCATCTCGAAGCTCACCTATCAAGGTTCCAGTTATATAGAACTTTAAGTCAACTGTTCCCTTTTTTATTGTAGAGCCGTAAAAGATTGACGGAATGCTAATTAAATTTATGGCCTGCTGGCCTTTATCCCAATTTCCGTTTGAAGAACTAAACTCATACTGATTGCTTAGTGGAGTATAATAATCCAATGTTGTCTTTAAAGCATTTATTTTATTTGCTCGATTGCGGCTTTCACCGACAGGACAAGCTTCAAATAAATCTCTCTCTATGCTTGCAGTAAGAGGGTAAGACCCCGTTACACTTTCTCCTATTTCTGTCCTATAAAAACTTGAAGTGCTTATAGTTCGAAATGCAGTTAGGTTTGAATCACGCTCAACAAACGGATTTATTAAAGCTGGGGCTGGACCCATGCTGAGGTCGTGTCTGTCAACATTAAGCTCATACAGGCTGACATATCCCGTAGGTGCGTTTGGTATACTTCCTGTAAAAGTTCCACTAATTTTGGATTGATTATCTAAAAAGATTGAAGAGTTGTAGACAAAAAACTTCTTTTGCGGGTGTGCTTTTATGCGATTAAAGTAAATATCGCTTTGTTTGAATTTATAATATGGCATAACATAAATAAATAGCTTATGTTAATAATCTAAACGCACTCTTAGTGTAAATTCGTCAGTTGGGTCCTTTTTAATTGGTTCAGAAAGTTTTGCAGTTGCTAAAAGTTCGTTATCGGGACTATACAACCCAACAGTTGTTGCATAAGCAAGCGGAGGGTCAGAAGCATTATCTTTTACCCGTAGTTTACTAGCTGATAAGTAAGATGGGTTTGAAGAATAATTAAAATCATTATTGTTCGCTCTACAGAAATAGATTGTTGAATTTAGCTCTGTTGTGTTATTAAAGTTAAGGTTTTCATACCTATGCCTAAATCCTTCAGCGGCAGCAGAGATCGTAGACCCAGACATAACAGCACTTACAGTTTCTTCAGAGGCGTTAAATCGGAGAGGCTCTCCAGGGCCACCTGAGCCAGATAGAAGCCCAAGAGGCTCAGTTTGCTGGCTAGCAAAAATAGATCCAGTTATTACTGCAACGCCGGCTTGATAAAATATCAGCCCTGCTTTAATAGCTGTTGTTCCTGCTGTTGGGTTGATTAGCTCTGTTCCGGCCACATTTGTTGCATACAATATTGAATATTCTCCAGCAGGAGAGTTCACTTTAAAGCTTGTGGCTGCATTCGTATCTGCTAATTGTACTCTCTGGACAAATGCGCCAAAATCGTTATATGCACCACTAACTCCTAGAGTCAAAGCAAACGTGCCCTTTTTAATTTCATCCTTTGTCAACAATCTTGCGAAATTAACAAAGAAGCACTCGCGCATTTTAGAGCCACCACTTAGATCTCCGTCTTCATCAAATTCATGGACGGACCCTGTGTGATCAAAACCCATGAGGACTTGGGCCATTTGATTATAGATATTAATCTTTTTTGCATTTTGCGCTACAAGAGATGACTTAGAAAGAGCAGAATTGGCGGAATACCCCATTGTTAAATCAAAAATATGATTTGCAGATGAGCTTAAATACGGATAATCATACACACTTTGGAACATACCGTGTGTATAGTCCCTAATATTTGTTTCAGTGCCCGCGTATCCTCCTTGAACATAGGTTCCCGAAACTATCGATCCAGTAATTGGAATTGCTTCGTGTAAGAGAGATCTTGTCGACGTAACGTCTTTTGCGCCTAATGTTTTAAATGTGGTAGCCATTTTCTATCCTTTTTAAGATGGTGATCTAATAAATCTAATTGGAATATCTAGTCTATATCCTGTGTTTACGCCCGTAACTCTAACTGTGGCGTCAATATAATTTACATTGACAGTTCCTCCGCCAGATGCAGCATCCACGGACATCGTGTTTCCGCCTAGTTTTGTAAACAAGTGGGTACTAGTAGCGAGTTCCACCGAAGAAGCTATTTTAAATACAAGACTCGAACCTCGTGGGCCAGCCAACGAAGACAAGACTTTTGGATTTGTTATATTTTCAAAATAACTCCTGTCAGATTTGATGCTAAAATAATATGTGGCAATGTTGTCATCATCAAGGAAAGAGTAGGTTGCTGGGACACCTTGAGGGCTAACTATGCTGCCCAGTCTGTTGTCTACCTCAATCATATAAGATGTTTCGATCAAGCTTGAATCGAGGGCTCGATTTGAAGAAATCTCATCTGTATCCAGCCCCTGGTGAATAGTGATGGGATTATTGTTCTCAAAACCACTTGCTCCATAAAGGATTCCATCAACATCCATTTTGATAGAATTAGAAATTTTTGAATCTTGTGTTGCCTCATTTACGGCGACAAGATATGCATTTACGCTTGAATAAAAGGGTTCCCTTTTTTGTGCCCCCTGAGCCAGTTTTAGCACTGGTAAATATAAAATATTTGATCGGGGTATTGTTACTAGCTTTGATTTTAAGAAAGATGTGTTGTTTGTGAACGCCTCTAGGACTGGTGTCTGCAAAATCTCAAGGTCGTAATAAGCGCTGCCGCTGGGATGGTTCTTATTGTAAAGAGTGTAATCAATCTCGTCGTCCGCTAAAGCAAACTTTGTAATTCTAAAGCTGCCGTCACCTCTGGCTAGGCGTTGTCTACCTAGATCAGTCAAGACTGCATCAAGAATAATATCTCCTGAATTGTTCAAAAAAGCCATATTATTTCCTCGTTATAAATATAATTAGCGATTTTCTAATCATTTTTCCCGTTTTTCTTTTAAATAGTCTCATACCTATTAATCGTCCCGGTAGCGGCGATTCTTCGGATCATCAACTGATGACTGTTGATGGGTCCGCGGGGGAGTGCGTGGGGGAGGAGCGGGAGGAAATTCCCGAAAGACTCTGCCGCCGGCAGGCATTGAATCTCTACCAAAGCTTGGATCTCCTGGTGGGCGCCGAGTGTTTACGTTTCCTAATGTTTCGCGTGGAATCATACTAGGCGCGCTAGTATCAGGTCGCAATTCTGGGGGAAGTGTGCCAAGTGTAAGCTCAACTTCCTTTAAAGGAGGCGCGCTAGTATCAGGTCGCAATTCTGGGGGCAGCGTGCCAGGTATAAACTCAGTTTCCTTCAAAGGAGGGCTGACTTCAGATTCATCGGGGACATCCGGTGGTGTATATGTCGATTCTGGTGTAGTCGTGACTGGCTCCGCTGGGCTGGTAGCCTCATCATAAACAATGTCAGGAGCCTCGTCAGGAAGCGTATTATCATATTCTTTATTAAAATTGATATTTAAGTCAATTTTCCTACCAGTTTTTCGTCCTGTCAACCTAATTTTAAAACTTTTGTCCCAAAGACTTAGGGTTTGAACCCCAAGAGGAAGACTATCTTCCCTTGGTGCAGTAGCCGGGGGACCAGAGGTTATGCTTAGATCTCCCAGAACACTTTGCAAAAAAGTGGGACTAATTTTTAAAAATCTATTTAATTTTTTAATTTTAGACTTTCTTTGTAATTGCGACTCAAACTCAAAGCTTCTTATGATCGGATATACTGCCCCTTGATCGTCTATTAATTCAATTTGATACACTGGGCTTGGATGAGATACGTGCCCATGAATATCAACCGCCCTAAACATGTAATAATATACCGTATTTGGCTGAATAAAGTTTCGATACCCAACTGACGACGCTTGCCTGTATCCTATTAATTCATCTATAGAGCTAACCTCGGCTAAAAGGTTTCCTTTAAAATCATTATACGAAGTGGGTTTTCTCTCTAATCTATAAACTTCAAATATAGTTGATGGATCATCGTTCTCATATAAAATTTCATCTGTATCCGACCCTGGATTGTTTAGCCTAATCCTATCTATAAAATTTTGTTCTTCGCTATTGAAAGATATTGGCAAGAACTCTCTTGAGCCAGCTCCAGTATTTAGTAAAAATAGAAGATGGTCATTAACACCAGTATATGGGAGCACCTCAACCTCTGGTGGCATGGGAGGGTCGTCCAACATAGTTCTTCGCAAAACGTTAATCCCAGCCGTTATAGATGAAACATAAGGAAGTTCAATGAGCTGTATTGAAGGCACAAGTTGAATGTCAACATCAACCAAATTTATTTGGCCCCCAGAGGAATAAAACTCAGCTGGGAGTGGTTCGAAACTAATTGGGGGTGTCCCCCCTGAGCCAGGGCCTCCGCCTGGGCCGATTGGTGGGGTTGTTGGCGTGGTTGCTTCATCTATAAAAGAAACTTCACCAGCAACAACGGGCCTAAACACGCCAGAAACCATAAAGCCAGGCTCCCCATCTGTTCGTATTCTAAAACTATCAGGTCTAAAATATCTAGCAGATGTTATTCGTGTCTTGGTCCCATACACCAGCCTACATGTGTTAATTTCATATTCATATGTTTCGCCATACTTTAACTGCGTATCTATAAGATTAACCACACTTCTATTATGCTCGTCATTCACAAGATAAAAACTTTGAATGGGCGTCGAAGAGCGGACTCCGCTTGGCGAAATAGCAAATTTGCTAACTTTAAAAAACACATCTTCAGAGTAGGCCCTATTTCCAGACAATATGTCTCTATAAGTTCTCCGGTGATTGTTGTACGCATTAAGTAATGTATTTCTTAAATTAGGCAGGATGTCTGCTAAAACAAAATCCTCAACTAAGACATCAGAATTTCTTCTTATTGTAATCAGATCAGATAATGTTGTTTCAGCTTCTTCAGAAGCAAAATTTTGTAAAAATATGTAATCTGATTCGTTGTAATCAATGGATTCTTCTCCGAGAGCCCAATCTCCCAAATTAAAAACTCTTCTAGTTGCGTTTCCAGCAGTAGGCAAAAGAGAAGGGTTACCTAGTGAGTCTGGGTATGCTTGTTCGTGGTTTTCTGCAAAATTCTTAACTGTTGAAAATACGTTTATCCCGCCAACTCTGCTTAGGGCTATAAAATCAGAAATAACATCTCTCATTAAATTATTAAAAATTGAAAAATTAGCATCATCATCTGGTGTGTCTGTTAGGCTTTGAACCACTTTGTTCGGAGACGTTTGTGAAAATTGTATATCTGCAAACATAGGGAACAACTCTTTATACGAATTGTAGCTTGAATGAATTCTATCCTCAGTGGTCAAAGGTATAATTACATTTTTATACTTGTCTGTAAGTTTGTCTATTCCGATTCGAATCAGCGTTGAGCCAGCTGCTGTTTCAACAGAGCCTGCCAGGGCATTTGGATATCTATCTGCCCAAACATCAAAATATTCTCCCCTATCTATTTCTCCAATTTTTTCAGAGCTAACCGATGTTTCTCTTATTAAATTTATAAAAATGCGCTGCTCTTCTATTGGCCTATTTAGTGTGATAAAATCATGGTATATCCACTGTTCACTATACCCTTCCTGATCAATTCTGGGGTCAAGGTAAGAAGCATCGACTATATCGCCGTAAAATGGACTATCTCCTCCCTCTAGTGCCCTTTCTTTTTCTAAATAAAAAGTGTATATATGGGGATATATTGTCTCAGGTATCGTATATCTGCCTACATTCTCTTCGTATAATTTTGTATAAAAATTGTAATCAAACGCGACCTGGGAAGTCAATTGGTGGGACATCCCGCTTGTATCCCCATAAAGAGCTTGGTTTTGTTCTGGCGTAAACGCTTCAAAATATTCTAAAGCGTGGTCAAAATATTCTCTACCAACGTTGGCGAATCCATTTGCTAAAAGATAGCTAAGAAAAGCTTCTGGGTCGTCACCTAAGAAATTATCTTTATACGTAATTCTTATCGTCTCTTCTCTAACGCCATATGGAAAAAGTTCAGATGGCACACCATCATCAGTTGACGTTCTATATTCAATATTGTTTATTCTTGCAGACTCTACTAGGCTATCATGTCTTCCATCTCTGATCCAAGCTAATGTTTGATTCGGTAAACCACTCTCTTCAAAGGTGGCCCAATGGGCGAGCGAGTCTCTTCTAATTGGGTCTGTATTTGGACTTAGAGACAAAGAGGCGTTCTCTTTGTCAACAACAATAACATTTTTTGCATGCTCTGAGCCATTTCTTAATCCCGGAAAATCACCAGCAATCGATGGCTCCGTTGCGGATGGACCTAGGTCGGGCAAAGTGGGCCCAGAGCCCCCGCCTGGTGGTGGATACGGACCTGGTCCTGATGGAGGTATTGTAGACATTAATAAGACCCTCCTGAAGATCTGGTTATTCTACGTCCCCTTGTTGAGGATCTTGAAACAGGTGCACCACTAGCCCCCGATCTAGGTGCGTCTGCTCTTTGTTCAACTTGAGAAGATTGATTTGTTATATTCTTAGCTTTTCCAATACCTGTTGTTCTCCTAAACGCACTAGTGGGAGCCCTGGGGATTTGTGTCATAAGATATTGTACCTCCCCGTTTGTGTTAAATTCCAGAGACGTTAGTCGCAATAATTCGTCAATGACCCCCCTCTGTGTTCCATTATATAACAACTGTGTGTTATCGGTATAACTTAGGCCAGTTTGAGTTGCGGCCTGTCTACTATTCATACCAGCGCTATCTCCATTTAAAGTAATTGTAAAATACTCATTATAAACTGGGAGGCTGTTAACAAGCTCGTAACTTCCTATATTTAAAAGAGGCTCATCATATTTTTTTATTCTACACAATAAGGTGCCTGCGGTAGAGGCTATATTTTGAAATGTCAGCTTTTTCCAAATTTCATCTTTAATTGAGTTATTTTTAAAGCCACTCAAATATTCTACTCTTCTTAACATTCCAAAATTGTATATAAATCCGTCTGACTTTACATCGTCATCGCTTGATGCCTTTGCGGCTGAGTCATTATATAGCCTATCTTTTTTTAATGTTAATAGCTTCTGTTGATGTGGTATTTCATTTTTAATGAAATCATTAATTTGCTCTGCAGATTTTTTTAAATCGTCACTTTGTTTGGATGGTATTATATTCTTGGAAAGAAAGTTATTTTCCTTACTCAAGTCAAATGAAATATTAGTTGAATCATTTTTGTCAACAAATGATTGTAAATTGGGAGAAACATTTAAAATTTCCAGGACCCTGTTGACAACAGAAATTGCTGTCTCTTGGTCTGTCTTTTCTAACTTAACAGATATTATGTCTGCTGCGGGTTTTGTGCTTGTAAATTTATTATTTGTTCCTAAGTATTTTTCCGAGCTTACTGTTCCAGCATTAATTTGGTTTTTCATATTGGCGTCTTTTACTGAAAAGCCCAGGGTTTTGCTTGTTTTGTTTTGTATATCTTTTATTGCTTTGGTGCGTTTAGCCGAGCTTCCCTTTCCAACCTGATCCAAAACACTTAAAACTTCGTCCGAAGTGCCAACGAACAAGGATCCTGCAGCGTTATCAAACAACAAGTTTTGAGCAACCGCCGTTGCAGATACATAATCTAAAGAATCTACGTTTTGTGACAAAAGGTTAACTCTTTTGCCATCTAGATCAATAAAAGCAGGGGCAATATCTGAGCCCTTAGTATCACTGCCAAACAATGCTTTAACATTTTTGTCCGTTAAAAATTTAAAATTCTTTTTTATTTCACTCTCAGACATTGTATCATTTGCTATTCTTTCGTATTCTCTTTGTATTCTAGAGACAAACTCTTGCCTAGAGACAGATGCAAAGCCGCGCGACGGCTGGGCTCCCAAATAATCAACTCCAGAATTTTTAACTACATTTGAATCATACAAATCTACAAAATTGTAGGAAGTTTTATAGATTGGATATGATCCCCCGCCAGATATTGAACTTCTGTCTTTAGAGTGGGAGCCATAGGGATCAACTATTGCGTGCTCAATTTTACTATAAAGTAGTTTCAATACATTTATAAACTCTTGAATACTATCTAAAGTCGCCGTAGTTGGGCTAACCATGGAATATAAAACATTTGTTAAAGAAACTTTGTCATTATCGCCTACATCGAAAATTAAGTCCAATATCTCTATATATTTTACTATTGCTGAAAACCAATCCTGAACGGTCGTGGGCCCCTTCGTCTTTTGTATCCCGGAATAAATATCTTGTAAAGAATTGGCAGGCAGTATCAAATATTTACTTGAATCAAACTCTGATGAGATAAAAGATTGTTCGAATTTGTCCGTGCCATAATTGTAGTTTTTTGAAAATGATGCCCTTCCTAGATAATCCTCGACATTACTTATAGAAAAATGAAGCTCGGCTAGCTTGTTTTGAATAAATTGTTTTGTTCCATCCTTTATCTGCATGGAAACAGAGTATTGATATATCCCGTCTGTTTTCTCAGATACAGATAGGTCCCTTCCCGAAAACATTCTAAAGTGATTATTGCTTATAGGGACCTCTTGTATTTCACCATATGGCTTAAAGCCATCTGGGACCTCATCTCCACTGAAGACTAGTCTGGCGTTATTGTAAGACTTTTCTCCTTCAAAATAATACTTGACGTTCGGCTTTAGAGTTCCTAAATCATCGTATGATGAAGCAATTACATCGGGCCCCTCCTCTACATTAAAGTCCACAATTCTTTTGGCCGGTGTCTGTAATCGATTGCTTGCCATGTGTGTGCGAACTCTATCTCTATTTATTGATAAATCAATAATTGGAGAAGCCGCCAGCAGCTCTGACACAACCTTTGAATCAGAATTTTTAAATAGATTATTAAAATTGGAATTATTTATCATAAAATTTAGATGATCAAAATTAAATCCAAATAAGGCGTTTCCATCTTTATCTCTTGTAATATAAAGATCAGAAAAATAATTAATTGGAGTGTCAATGGTATTACTAGACAAATTAATATCTAAGTTGCTAAACTTGTCAACAATTGGCTGATAAATTATTTTTGTGTTTTTTTCTGGTCTCTTGATCAGCTTCTTGTGAGGCTTGTTTGTGTGAAAAGACCCCTCCATCCAGCCAGTTGGTTCATGGTAGTGAACCGAGGATGCCCAAATAGCTCCATTGCTGGGGTCAATAAATTTAAACGCCTCTTTCACAATGTTTGAATTTCTTATGACATTTTCAACAATCACCGGACTGTGTGGTATGAGTGGGCTTGCATTGGGAGAATCTCCTATCTGGCACAATACAAAATATGTCAAATGTTTAGGATTCTTTTGAACGTCAAATTTAACACTCTTAACTAGACTAAGGATGTTACTTTTTGATAATGCGTTCTTTTGCTTTACAATGCCGGGCTCCTCATTAGCGCGCGATGATAAAGAAATCTCTTGGATTTGATAATCAATAAACTTATTATACTTATTAAAAACCTCCCCATTGTTTTGGTCAAAAAAACTTTCTGCCGCCATTTGACAGCAAGTCTTGCGTTAGTTTTACATTGGAACTTTGAACCACCTTGATAATCATGGGGGACCTGGCACGGCTGTCATCTATCCAATTAAGTTTTTTATTATTTTTATTATCTATAGCAACAACTGACAAATCAATGTGCACATTAAGTGGAGTACCTTGTAATTCTTCATCTTCCTGATTATTTGGAGCACCATAGGACAATGATCCATCAATTCTATTCAGAACAGGAGTAGGTTTCCTTGTATTGTCTGTTAAATTATTTGTTTTTGTAAAAGAGCCTGGAGCCTCAGATATTTTTATTTTACGAATATAAACATTTGGGGCAAGTCCGCTTTTTACGCTTTGTTCATTAATTTTTAACATTTAACATTCTTCTCCCGATGCGTCAGACTCGTAAATATTAAACCTACCAACAGGCAGTATTTCTGGGCAGTCGTATGGTATGTCATCAACCTGAACCCCCTCGTGTCTTAAGATGCTGAATTAGTTCACATATTTGCTCTTCCGGAATATCCAGATCCGTATCTATATTAAAATAGTATCTTACCATGTCCTCAGTTGGTGGCCTTTCATCACGAAGTATAGCGGCTCTCTCTTCATTATCTAATAGCAATCCATCAACTACAATTGGAATCTTTTCTCGAAATAGTTTTGGTGTCAAAATTCTTTGTTTACCTACAGTATTTACTTCATATACTTCAATATCATACTCAGTCTCATTAGAAGCATTTTTTTCATCGACACTAAAAATTAATTCAGGGATGCCTTCTGGTAAGTATAGATAAGTTCCATCATTATATGGGCCCCCGATTATATTTCTATCTCCAGGTGCAGGACCCCATCCAATTGCTACTTTGTATGACACATCAAAATCTAGTTGAGGTATTCTTTGAACTTTAGAATTTTCTCCATTGTCGGCTGAACTAGTTAGATAGTTAATGGCTCCCGAAAGTTCTCCCTTTAAGACTCTAATATCCCAAGATGGAGCATTCTCGCTACCAATCTCCATAGATCCAAGTGGCTCAATGAGAGAGTAGTCACCATCTATTAGCGGTGGGAATAGAACCAATTCTTGTTGCCTTATCTCTGGGAAAAAAAGCTGCCGCAATCCTATTAGCTGCTACTATTGTGTCAACATTTGTTTCAACGCCCTTATATATGTATTGCGCTTTCCTACTAGGAGTGTTATCCTGTATTCTAGCCTCTATTTCATTTTGTACTTCCCCGGCATTTGCAGCTCCACCGGCATCGTATAAAACATCATCATCAAAAAAAGCGTAATAAACAGGCTCAAAAGACCCCTCCGAAAGAAGTTGTTCTCCAAATGGCGTCAACTCAAGGTCTATAACTTCTTGTTTTTTATTAAAAAACGTCATTTTTTATGATTTTTCCTGGCTGTCTAAGTCGTTTGATATCTCTATTTCTGCGTCTAGTTTAACTAGTTCTACTAAAGAAAAGAAATCATAAGGCCAATTGTAGGTATACTTTGGACTAGAGCCTTTGCTAGAATTTATTCTACCAACATTGGTTAATTTAGAACTATCAAATCTTCCCCCATTGCTTGCATGATCTTTTATGACTTTGTCAAAATAATTCTTTTGCGCTTTTTTCTTGATCTTAAAGACCATCCATCTTAGTTTGCTGGGTATATTGTCTTTATTTAATAATTCCCCAACTAGCAATGGGTGAGATATCTCAACTTCTTTTATAATTTGAGAAGTGTGTGGCCCTTTACCAGAAGTAAACTGAGTCGACTCCGAATCAAAGGCCTGTCCTATTTTTGGTGGCAGTCCTTGCCAAATATCAACTAAATCATCCCGGTCTAGTACATGTTCAAATTCAAATATGTACATCGCAAACGGGTCGACGGCATCAGGGGTTTTCTACAAAGTCAAGCTTTGGTGGCAATATATATTTTTGCATAGAATCCACCATCTGCTTTACGCTATTTGAAACTGTCGGGTTGTCTAGCAACGCCTCGTCTACTACTTTTCTAGAAATTTCAAAAAACTTTCTTTCACCACCCTTTTCAATATATGGTATCGCAACGATAGCTTCACTTATTTTTTTGGTCTCCGAAACCTCTCCAAGCCTTTGTTCCTCTGTCTTAAATCCAAGCAAATCGATTAATGAGCCAGTGGAAGCGGGGACGCCACCTAATGCATTTTCAATATAGTTATCTGGTACATCATTTATAGACAAAAATACCCCTATGTCTGGCGATGAAGGTGGCTGAGCGTATTGGTGCCACATGCCCCTGGGTATACTGGCGCTTCCGTGCGTTGGATTGGTGACAGATACTTCTGCAAAATTAAGCATAGGCGTTTCAAACTTTGTTTGGACAGTTAACACTGCCTGTCCACCGTCTTCCGCTATTGTTGGTTTCCCTGTATTGGCGTCATAAATTATTTTCTTAGTCTCAGCTTTTGCTAGCAAATTTAACGACGCATCTAACTGCATTGAGTTCGACTCAATATTATCAGAATGAAGTAAGGTATTCCTTGAAGACACTCCCACAGTGCCCTTACCTGTGTCGTTTGACAGAGCCCAGTCATTTCCAATTCTAATATAGGAGATCGCCAAACTGTTTGAATTTGTGATATCCTCTGCAGTAATATTTCCAGCTTTATCAGCTGTCCAGAATATGTCAGCCCAACATTCACCATAATAGTAAGGCGGAGTAAAGCAAGGATTAAATCCGTTGGTAGAGCCGTAAATAGCTGTTCCTTGTGTTCCTCCACCCACGGGGGGCCCAAATGCGCTAGGACGGCTGTACATAGTGAATGTCTCATGGTAATCAGCCTGCCTCCATAGAGACGCAGGAGTTAGTGGATTGTAGTATCCCTGCGATCCTGTTCTTATCGTAGACTTATTATATGTCTTGCGCATCTTAACTCTCGCAGCATACACTCTTCCTTTTTCAGCAGACTCCCACTGATCCTCTGGTTTTGAACTTATAGTTGTTAATTTACCCTCTGGTAAGAAGAAATCTATACTTTCTGCTAAGAAGTTGCTGGCCATCATCTTATACAAGTTTCCGCCCTGACCTGCCCAAGAAGCAGTAACACTAAGTGCTGCACTTGGGTGTGTTTCCATATCAAAAAGATCAACATCAGATAAATAAGACTCTGGTTCCACCAGGGACTCAAACGGAACTCTATATCCAAAAAGCCCAAGTCCGTTCGTTCCTGATATGTAACTACAAGAATCCTCAGCCGATGCCAGACCATGTGTATCGAAACTAGAGGTCATCACTGGGTAGTCTACCGCTATTCCACTCTTAATAGTATTGTACATAACACCAGGAGCGAACATTGGGGCGTTAAAAGTTCTAAACGCCGTTTCTGGTGCCATGCCAGCTTTTCGATCAAGGTTTAGATAATTTCCATATGATGAAGAAAACATTGAAGCAATTTCCACCGTTCGTTCTGATGGATAAAACCCATTATAAGGAAGGAATTTTAACAAAGCTCCGCATGTGAGTTTTATGGATGATGGAGAACCAGTATCTTTAAGGTCATCGCGAACAACGCCAAAATATTTCAAAAAGTCAGAGTTTGTATATGTTTTAAAGAAATCGCGTTTTGAACTATTATTTTTGTTGCTATCTCCTCCTTCTATTTTCAATAGATCAAGCCTATCAGCTAAGAAATTACTATTATCTGCCTTGTAGTACAACTCTATGTGGTCGCTTATTCTAAACTCTGGAACAATTGAATATTCTTTACCAGCTAGTCTCATTTCTTGAACATAGTCATCATATGAATTATACCATGGGGTTTTTCCAGCTTGAGATGCGGCCTCCCATAGAGCTTGGCCTCCAAACCTATCTTCATCGTGTGATCTCCTATATCCTAGGGGAGACGTATAATAGGTTCCAGTTGCGGGTATATCCAAGCCCTCTGGTCCAACGACAGATCGAACATTTTCTAACGTGTGCCTTCTTGCGTACTGAACCGATCCAAATATTTTAGTTGTATCGCCGTTGTGTATCTGTGAGTAGTTGTTCTGCAAGACACCGGGGCCACCGCTAGTTCCAACTCTAGTATTTGGTTGCCTTGTTGCCCAATCCGTATCTGCGTCTAGAGACCACATGCTAATGTCTGATATAGTTTTGCCAAAACTGAAGACATTTGAGCGTGCTCTTCCGGTTCTGTCATTTCTCCAAAAAGTATTGCTATAGTCCTGCCTCACTCTAACACTAGCGGAAAAAACGTTTATAGAAGATGGGTAAACTCTCTCTTTATATGTTAGTGAGTTAAACTTTTCAATTGGACTATCTGGGTTATTAGTTTGATCGCCAGTGTATAGATTTATTATTTTATCATAGGCGGGAACACTAATTTGCTCAGTTTGATCAGCAAGTAGATTATCCAACTCAGCATTATTAAAGTAGCTTAATGCGTTTCCATAACTTGTTTCAAATGAAGCATTCTTGGTTATTTCTCTACCATCAGATGTAGTTGTTTTTATAGAAACATTATGTGATAATGAATTAAACTTTTTCTGTAGTGGAGCTTCGGTAAAGTTAAACAGCTTTCCCCTTAGCTGCTTTGGCCTTATATTATCTGTTTTTAAGGGGTACTCATACTCTGTTTTGTTAAAGTGTGAAATTATGTTTCTATTTCTCAACAATCTGGTTAGCTTTTTATCTCCCCCTCGTATTTGTGTCCATGTGTTAACTCCATATGGGCCATTCCTATGCAGCAATAAAGCGTTTAAAACCTCACCAGCTGCAAACGTAGTAGACAAGTTATCATCTTTAAAGTCTATGTTTATATAATCACCCAATCGGCCTTTTCCAGAGCTTCCACTTGCGATATTGTTTTCTACGTCTATATTTTCAACAATTAGAGTGTTTAAGCCAACAAAATCTACAACTATTGGCTTACCAGACGTAGCACTAACAGTATTGTGGCTTTGCGACAAAAACAATATGGCTTGCTGGAATCCTCCCACAGAACTTGAAATAACGCTATCTCCATAAGCGTGCCCATAGATTCTCTCAAAAGGAGCTGCTGAAGCAGATATCCAGGAATACTGGTGATCACCTCTCGGTATTGCATGAGATATAAACCCATTATCATAAATTGTGCCGGTCACATAAGAATTGTCTGATGGACTCTTATCCCCATTGATCTCTATCCTCCTTACAGGATTTCTATTTACTTTGTGCCAAGAAGGAACTGATGCATATTCATCGGTGGGGATTGTTGCATTTAGCCCGGTTCCGAAAGAACCTGCATGCTCTTTCAGCAGAGTTCTTAATCCAATTCTTCTATTTAAATTGTCTGCTCGTATTGCGGCTGCCTCACCGCTACCAGAGGTAAGAACGGATAGATTTCTAAATGGTAAAGCGTTGTAAGCTGACTTTTCTGCCGCTGCGATATCTAAATAGCTTACGGTATTTACTTCTGGGCCTCCTGGGGCGGAAAACCTATTTACAAATATAGATTTTGTAGCCGACCCTGTTCGCATAATCGTATCAAAATTTCCTAAAATTTCATACCTGTTGCTGACATCTAGAGCCCCATCGGACGCCAGCTTGACTCCAAAGTAGTTACCCAAAGATGTGTATCCAAATTTTAACCCAAGCAAGGTGGACAAAGTGTTTGTTTGCGGAAGTGCAGCTTTTAGATCAAGCGGGGAGGTCGGCAAAGAGATACCCTCATTGGCCACAAAATATTTATTGTTAATGCTTCTACCAGCAGTTTGAAATATTTCATAATTATTTGAGTAATTGCCCACTACATTTGACGCAGTCGTATAATTTATGTTTCTAATGTTTACTGGTCTTTTTGCACCAACGTTTCTGTATCTTGACGCCTTTTTAAATAAAGTATACGGATACGGGCCCACAGGATATGGGTAGTCTGGGCCTGTTATACCCAACATAGTCGTATCAGTCCCATATTCGGTGCCTATTAGGATTCTCCATGCCTCCGGTCGAGTTTCCTGATTATCAATTTTGTCTATTGTAGCTTTCAGCGGATCGAAGCGGTTTATGTCTATGTGCCTAGATTGATGGCCACCAACATGTGCATCTGTAAACGGTCCCTGTAAAGATCTCTCATTAGTTACAAACGTATCCTCGTGCAAATTTGTTAGTATCGTTCCAGTTTTAAAGTTTTCAGCTATTAACTTGTTATATCCTGTTGTAATTGATCCACTAACTAATCTAAATGGGGCTGCTATGTCTCCCTTTAGAACCGAGGTATATGTGTTATTGTTTACATATTGTAGGCCAGTCTCGTCTTCCCTGCGTATTCTACAGGTGAAGGAATAAAATTTCTTCTTATTTGGATCTAAAATGTCGTCTATGTTTTCAAAATTTTGAACTTCAGTATCGTTAACAAGCATTACATTTAGGGGAACTCCAGACGTCGCTTGGGGCCCATCTGGGGATGTTGCGTTAAAAATAATATCTTTCTTTTTTATCTTCGGATAGTTTGTACCACCATGAAAAGTTTTATCAACTTTTTTATTTAATACAAAAGGTCTACTAATATCTCGATCGTACCCAGACTGTAAAGCATTTAAGATTGTTTGCTTATCATTATCAACGCCTGTAATTCCAGTCGCTAGCGGCGATTCAGTTCTTGATGCTCTCTTTTTCCAATATGACGCATGTTTAGTTTCAACATATGGTATTGGGGCGCTGTCGAGTACAGCATTCGCTCCATCGCGAGAACGATATGGGCTATCGCTAGTTCCTCCCCCCAATGATGCTGCTGCAGTTACTAGCCCAGACGGCCCTCCAGGGACCTTTTTCTCTAGCGTTGGAAATTTAGTCCAATATTTATTTCTCTCTAATATATGGCTTTCAATCAATGTTCTAATTTGGTTTGACGACTTAGCAGATGCGGGAATTAGCTGGTACAAGAAATTTGATAAAGAAGAATCAATCCATTTGTAAAAATCAATGAATTTATCTAAACTTGGAACATTTTCCACATCTTCAAAATAAAGACTCCTAGCTTTTTCAAGTATTTTATAATCTTGACGGTATCTGTTAACAGGGTCTCCTATTAGGTTGTTGAATTCAACTATTGTTGCAAACGTATTTAATATTTCGTCAGAAATTACCTGATACATACTTTTTTCAATAGAGAAATAATAATTTACTGGCCTCTGGTCTCTCGTGAAAACCTCATCATCACGAGACAATATGTTAACCATCTCTGATGACTGCACATTTTCTGGTAATGATTGTTTTGCTGTATGGATAAACTCTCTATTTATGACTTTTTTATCATCAAATGGGAAACCAAACCCAACTGCAGTATGTTGGGCTTTCACTACTTTTCCAAGCCAACCATACCTATCTTGTAATTCTAGTGAACCAGAAGAACTATCAAGCACCTCTAGTCTACCAGTGGGGCTTGAGCCTGTCAGGTTATCAAAGCTCCAATTAAGGGCTAACGTTTCTATTTCTGGTATATATGTCCCAATAGCTGTCGACTGGTTTAAAAACGCATTCCTATGTGGGAAAAATGTTCCGTAATTACTTGTATCTCTAGCATGTGCCTTTATAACATCATTTGAGATTTGATTGGCCCAGTACCTAACACTGGATAGTTTTACGTCACTAAACTGGAGTATTGAGCCTGTAAAATTAGTCCTGTGGGCGCCAGCAAAAACCCTCTTGTCGCTTCTTAAAACATTTACGGCATCTTGTGTGCTAATATCTCCAGTTATATAAAATTCGTCTTCTGTGACATCAAGTGTTTGGTTGACCCCATAAAACTCCAACTTATATCCTGTATCACTTCCTGAGACCCCTGTAACAACGTCGCCTAAAGGATACTTGTCATTTATAATCCTTATAGCAAAATTCCATTTATTATTGTTGTAGACATCTTTGTAAGTGTCGGTTGTTAAAGTAGGGAGACCCGCAAATGATGAGGTAACCATAAAATATGCGTCATCTTCATTAAAATCCCCACCAGGCCTAATGGCTACAACTCTAATATCAGCATAATCATTTTCGGGCCAAGTAGTGTCAGCGGGAGTATATCCATTTGCCCCATGCATTCCAAACAACGACGATGTTACTATTGGGTTTCCCTATGCTAGCTGTTGTCTCACAGATACCAGGGGTCGTAGGGAAAAGAATCTCACTTTCCAAAGTAAAGCCAATGAAGTCTTCTTTACCAGTAGCTCCCGAACCAGTTATAAATGAGACGCTATCACTATTATTTGAGGCACTCATTTGGAAAATGGTTCCCTGGTTTTTTCCTGGCCCGGTGAAATCTACTAAATTCTTCGCTACAACAGATGATCTAAAATTGTCTTTTAGTTCATATGTTACTTCGTCCCCATACATGTTCATTCTTATGAGGCTTTCATCTACCCCATAACAATGAATAAGATTCCTAAATGCCTTTTCTGTCCCTTTTGTCTTGTTTATGTAAATAAGGTTATTATAAATGTTTTGATAGATTCTATTTCTTATCTCATCAAAATCTAAATCAAAATTCCTATCTTCATCACGAGACATTATTTCTTCTATTATGTTAGAATCAATAAACATCTCAGACGCAAACATTCCCGTGCTGTTAACCAACTCTGAAGCAAACGCGGGGGAGGCGTAGCTAGAGCTTAAATAACTTATATTTTTTATTCTTGGCAATTCTCTAATTTGGTTCTGCAGCCTATCAAAATAGCTTGCTACAATTTGCACCAAATTTTGTAAATCACCATTTGTGTCACTCTCAACGATCCATGCTGGCATAGAGTTTATTATTGAAGAGTTGTTTTCCTGATCATATACCCTACCCTCTAGTTTCAATTCAGATAAAATAGACTCCACGTCCGGATGGCTGGAATATATGATTGGATCCTTGAATTCAGACGAAGCTGCTCTAGATAGGACAATTGCAGACCCACTATTTCTTGATTGGCTATCATACCCAGTCCACGAACCATTTGATATCCTACCGGAATAATCTAAAACGGTTGAATCTGCTGAGTCTTCTCCAGTAACACCCTCATTGAATTTAAAATATACTCCAAGATCAACGTTCGCGTCGTCTGTGTTAGTGCCTCCGCGCACTTGTGTAAACCAGTTCCTCCCTATGTCTTTGGCAGACCGCTCTATCTTCCAATATCTGAATTCATCTAAATCGGCGGAAAGTTTGCCCCAACCTATGTTTGGTGCATCAGTTCCAATTGGTGGCTCATACATAAGAGAACCGATATTGGCTCTAAATGCGCCAGTTACTTCATTCATGGTCCCAATTGCTGCATAATCCCTAGAATCATCTAATTCGCCATTTATATACAATTTGGCGTTCAACCCTTCATCAGAAGATGAAACAACAGTAATAGCGTAATGCGCCCATGTGTTATCTGCTATCGAAGATGTGGTCAAGGAAGTAGAACCAATTACTTGATTACTTATACCAGTTGTGCCAGACAGATATGTTAAACGAAAAGGATTTAGACCGCCGCGACCAGTAGCGTCTTGAGAAGCGTGACCACTAGCACTAATTTCTATCATAAAGCGGCCATAGCTAGAATCGGCGCGAACACCATTTCCATTCCATATATCTAAGATGACCTCTTTTTTTAGTCAATGCCGGCAAAAACGCAGACTTATTTAACCAGAACTCAACTGTAGAGCCACTAGTCGGATTTAAAGCAAGGTTTGACCCTCTCTTTTTTGATAAATCAAAAATATTGTTTTGATTATGAGATGAAGAGAACGCGCTGGCGATTGATTCATTGGTGTTGTAAGATGTGTTTGGTCCACCATAAAATGTTATATATTCATATGAGCTTGTAGCTGGTGCTCCGTAGTCCCCGGATGAGTCAACAAGAGACCCCCATGAGTTTTTTGTAGCAAATCTAGCGAACCCATTTGTTCTCGGATATCTTTTATTAAAAATGTATTGATCAAGAAATGAGGAACTTAAAATATATTCATTTATTTCCTTCTCGGACCCATCATACGGATACTCTAAATAAACTCTTTTTACTGCGTCCGTGTAATATTTTTCAGCCGATCCATAAACAGCAAAGTTTGAAGCAGTGGAATAATCAATTGGAGGTAAAAAGACTTTTAACCTATTCTTTTTTGCTATGATATTTTCTGCAGATTCAGCATCAGTCCCAAGATCTGCCATGCTTTTTTGCTGAGATTGTTTTAGGTCCTGAATTAAATTGATCACTACTGCTCATCTCTAACCTTCTTCAACTCTGAATTTAAATTCTTGCGTTTGTTCTTGCCAGCCGCCGATAGAACCATTGTAGAAAGCAAGCTTGATCTTGTAAGCATAGCCTGGCTCCAACATACTCATATCCAAGTCAAAATAACTGCCCGAAACATCAAAGGACATCTGAGTATGTAAAGCACTACCTGTTCCAAAACTAATAGCTCTATAATTGTCAACAACTCTTGTAACTGAATATGAGCCACTTTCTATTATAAATGGCGGCACAGTGGCAACTGCCTTAGTATAAATAGATGGATACCAATTCTTTTGTCTCGTGAAAACTCTAAATCTAGCGGTCTCTAGATTTGAATATGATGGCCTTAAGTTTGTTATTTTTGAAACAAAAGCGGTGGACGGATTCTCTGGATGCAGCATTAGTCTTTTTGGCTCTATTGTGCCAGTTTGATACTGCACCGTTGCATCCAAAGCATTGTTTATTTCGCCAACTCCGCCCTTGAACCAGACATCATACAAAGTCTCTAGTGCTTTAGGTTTTGACCCAGTTATTGCAAAAGATGCAGAGTATATGCCGGTAGAAACATGACCTCCCGTAACAACAGTAGGCGAGGCAGCCAACACATGGGTTCCATCAGCAACTAGATGCAGAGCCTCTCTACCGGAGCCTTCGTCTGACATCGAACCAGAGAATATAGAGACATATATTTTACCTCCCTGTATTTCTGGTATATTTCTAAGCTGGCCTCTAAAATAGTTATACAAGTAAAGAGTATTTAAATTTTCATCAGCGGTTGCCAAAGAACTGCTATAATAAAAGTTTCCTCTATCATCTTTCGTTGCGGAGTCCCATCTTGCCTCTATAATAGGGCGCCTGTAAAAGAACTCAGAACTTCTTGCAAAGAATTTTTTTGTGTAATATGATCTTTTTGAACCGCCATCATTGGCGGGAACATTTGTTGCTGCATCTGCCGTTGCAATATATGCTTCTTGCGAGGCTGATAATCGCAATCCAAGTCCATAGTTCGGTATAGTCCCTAAGACGTTTCCATCACTGTTTACCCACTGTTCTACTAAAGTAGTGATATCAATTTCAAGGTTTTCTACACCAGTATCAAAAGATTGCTTAAATGTAGATTTAGCATTATCAATATAAATGCCCCCCACCGTGGGTGAGGCCTGATTTCCCCACTTTACAACTCCTAAAGTGCTGCTAGAGCCCATATTTATCCAGTTGGACCCTTCGCCATTACGAGTTATATCGGTATACCCGTCCATATCTATACCGTGACCCTCTTGCCAATTAAAATCGATAGAGGCATGAATGCTGGTACTAGCCCCAGAAACAGCGGCAGCAACAAGCGTAAAATTACGAGGAACGGTAAAAGGGGTCACGGCATTTGTCATTTTTAAATGAAAGCTAACACTGCCAGATACAGGTATTGTCCCGTTTGTTCTATCTGTTGATATGGCGTCAGTGTCAAAATGCACTAAAACTCTAGATAATTCGGAAGACCCAGAACTCTCCTGTCCATAAATGGAAAACACCTCAAGACTATCGGCACGACCCATGTTTGAACCAGTGCCTCTTGTTCTCAAGTTGGATTTAAAAGCATTTGTAATAGTTGTGTCGCTAGCAGCGACATATCTTTTGATAGCCATTATTTCAACGTTCCTATTATATCGGTATCTAAGTATTTAATTTCCAATACTACATTCTTTGGCACTTCAACAAATCTGTTTTCTGCATCAGTATATTCAGCCGTGTTGTAAGAAATGTTTGAATACGCACCACCAAACTTATTTACCAGCCTAACATTCCTTACACCATCAACTCCTGGTAGTTTTGTGAGAATTTTCCTTACCTCATCTAAATCGAAGTTTTCCCCTATGTCAAATTTTCTAGAAAATCTTTTTTTGAGGGCGCTATTTGCTTTGACAATAAGCTCTAGTGAATCTCTAATGCTATAGGATAGGAGGGTGTACCTTAATTGGACATTAACTACCTTTGCATCCAAAATGTCAATAGTATCATTGATCATCTTACTTTGGCCTATCCAAGTTTTTAAATTTTCTTTTACTTGTGAATTTGTCTCTACAAGATAATCATCCTTATCAGAAGAAATGACATACAAATTCAAATTTCTTCTAAACGCATCAGTGTCTCTATAGATAGCACATCTTGTTATTGACCCGAACCTTCCTGGCATTGTGTATATAAAGGCTTTGTAATCTTGCTCGGTAACTATTCTATCTTGAGCGGAAAAATTATCCATTATTTGTTGCCTAAGCTCATCTAATCCAGGGTTTGATGATTCGCCAGATATTGGCTTTAAATTGGTCACTGCTAAAGAGTTTGCAACAGAGGATCTAGAGTTTGTGTTTAAAGAGGTGGGATTTTGAAAGATCACCCTTGAACTAACAATGTTTGTCACTGATCCTGCTGATGCATTTGCATTTGTGATTGTATTTCTTCTAAAGTTAATTCTTAAAGTTGTATTAGACGGAGAAACTCCAAATTTATCTGAATCTAAAAGCTTGGATGGATCAAAAGATGTATCATTAATGTAGTTCTTTCCTATCTTTTGCAATACAACGTTTGTTGGTTCTGCAACAGATGCTTCGTTGGTCTCGTCTTCAGAGCCATATCCAAACTGGAGAGAAGTCCTCCTAGATGTTCTTTTTATAACAAATCTCCTAGGAACAACAAAAGGCTTGATAATAGATGCGGGCGCAGTATTATCTGCCTGATTACGATTTGGAATACCTCTGTGTATTACGTTTTGCGACAAGAATGGGACTTCGTAGTAAACATTACCTTCCGAATCTGTTACAGATATTATTTCAACTATATCAAGAGCTTTTAAATCTAGCTTCTTAAATCTTTCAAAAGAGCCCACATTTATAGTTTCTGTTCCCAACTCTCCAGAGACAACACTTCCAAACGCCTGGATACCCCAAAAAGTTGTTTGATTAGTCGTTGTATTTTGTTCTAGGCTGACAATTTCATTTGTTGGGTTATTAAAATCAACATCCTCAAGTAGTATGAAGGTCGCCCCTCCAGTAGAGGAAACAGTGGCACCCTTCTTTAATATTGGAACATAGGAAGTATCTGGTCCAATTCCTGATGTGTTTGAGGGGATCTTTACATAGAACGCACACACCCCGTATGAGGATGCAGGGCCTTTAAATTTATACCCCATTTGCTCGCCTATGTTGATAACGTTGTTGTATTCGATGGCAGAGTTTAGAAACGTTTCGTTAACCTGGTAATCTAAGTAAAAAAGACAAGATATCGCCTATGTAGGCAACGCTATCTATCATTAGAGACCCAAACGAAGCATCACTAAAGTCTCTAAACGTTTCAGAATAATATCTCTTTGCGTAATCGATCAAATCTCTTCTAATCGATTCAAAGTCTCGGCTGGTGTATTTAATCGGCACCTTATTTTTTGTCATCAAAAGCCCTCGGTTATTAATATAAATAGTTGTTTTCTTAGGTTAATGGCAAGGAAAGAATTCCCGAACTCTTGAAAACTTTGTTAAAGTAAGAAATTTTAATTTGTAAAGTATTTTCATCAACCTCTTTATTACTAAGTGAGGAGACAAATTCAACATTTTTTATAACTAAATATGGCAAATACTTTTGTTGTTGTTGCAACAACCTACTCTTAAAAAGTTGAAAAGTTTCCTCAGTGAGCTGTTCAAAAAGATATCTTCTAGCGCCAACACCAAAATCAGGATCCATTATCCTTTCCCCAGGGACTGTTAATATCAGCATTTTAAGGTTTTGGGCGACTACATCATCATAGTTTTTTTAATAATCCAAACCCGTCTTCTTGGTCTCTTATAAGTGGTAGTTGTACAGCGATTCCCGACATAAAGTATCCCTCTTTCTTTAATTAGTGGCTGTCGGAGTTTCTTTTTCATAATGTGCGCTAGTCTATGATATGTCCTCACACAAATTAGTTCGAGAGGGGCCCGCAGGACCAGTAGCACCAGGAGCATCGACCCAACTTACACCAACTATAGTATCCCTATCCTCGGCAGCGAGAGCTTCTGCTTCTGATAGTGTCATTATTTGATAGTATGTACCTTCTAACCTAGTATTGTAGTATGTAACACAAACATATGTTCGCGCGTCTACGGCTCTCTCTCCCCTCCCGCCAAGGTGGTCTCCCGTAGTATCTCTCCTTCTTGGGCCAGATGGCGAGCCTCCGTCGTCGCTGGAGGTGTCCCCACTATCGCTAGACGAAGTATCCCCCTCTCTGTCTGAGGGGCTAAAACAAAGTGGATTCTCAAATATAATTCTAGACCTTGTTTCCGGTGTCAGGCCATCAGTCCAAGAATCTGCATTTGCGTTTCTGGATTCCTCGCTAATTTCATCTTGTTGGCTATTAATGTTTGCGAAGGGATCATAAGTAAAATCATTTGACCTATAAAGCAAATTGAACATCCTCTTCAGTTTTCGCTTCATTTGTGGAAAGGCTTTCTTGTTCCAATTATTAAAGTTTGCTAAAGGTATCGCAACGGGAGGCCCAAGAGGTAATTCGGGCAAAACTAAAGTATTGGCAGCCCACCCATCATCGCGACCTATGGAATATAAAAAGGATTCTATATTATAAATTGTGTTTAAAGATTGCATTGTGTTAACTGGGACGGCATATTCAAAAATTGATTTATATTGTGAGGTGTTCAACATTAACTCTACCAATAGAGGCCAATTAAACTCCTCAGCCCTATCTATAGACTGCAGTTGCAAAGAAGTGATTGAGGCAGCGCTAACAAAATCGTTAAAACTTTCTCCCTCAAATTCAATTTCAATAAATTCAGAAGAAACCATTGGAATGGAGTATCTATTATCTGACCCATCGGATGGGTGTCTGAACAGCCTTGTGATTGGATCCGATTGATCAAGGAGCCTGACTAAACCTCCCCCCGAAGACTCAAAATCAGATACTTCCTGATCTCCTAAAACATAAACAAGCCTAAGTCCATATTTAAAAGACGAAAATATAGAGTTTATCTGTGGGTATGCCGACAGTAGAGAGGCAGATGCATCTTCTTGGATATATTCCCCTCATCTCACGAAGACCAAAAAGAGAGGCTGTTGAAGTTCGAGATTGCATTCTCTCATAGAAGTCTCTTTCTGGGCCAGATAACCCTGTGGGATCTCCAACCAATACCGGCCTCACATAAGACTGCAGAATAAAGTGCCCCTTCTCCTCAAATGACAAATCAGGGTTTCGAAGGCCATCTAAGATATCTTCGTCAAACATTGGAATATCAAAAACATTTCTATTTTCTATGTAATAGCCATTTTTAAGAAAATCTATACCAATGTTGGAGACCCAACCGCCCCCAGGAGTTGGGAAGATTTCATCTATTGTTTGAGATATTCTATTAAATTCTTCCTTTACTAAATGTCTTAAAATAACAATTGCCTCGTCTTCAGTTTGTTGAATTGCCTTTATATTCTCATCTCTTCTCAATTTTTTAAGAGTAATCCCAGGCCTAGATGTTCGGGCTTCTCTGAGGTCTCCTCTTTGGGGGTATCTATATTGCGCAGAAAAGCTACTTATCGATCTAAGTGCGGCGTCTGCCGCCGCTGTTATTATTGTTATTCGTCCAGAATTCGCACGATTTATATACACCTGAACAGCTTGTTCAAGAAATTCATTCCAGTATCCATAAAGGTCGGTGCCCTGAGATGCTGGGAACTGCGGGGTGGGGCGCTGCGTTCTAAGGCCGCCCCTCATTTTTTTGCTAACATAATCTGCTAGTAAATCAGAATAAGCAGATGGGATATTTGTCTTATACTTACTGAAACTTGCATAGCCATTCAACATGCATTCGATTATATGTGTTCTTATGGTTGCTACAACGACACCCTCCATACAAGCAGCAGTGGTCCTGCCTAAAATATGTGCATACGGAGCCTCCCTTACTGTTCGTGGGTTTTCGTTTAATCTTGGATCCTCAGACAAAGATTCAAAAGAGCTTAAAGCCGCGCTCTTAATTGATTGAACATCTAGCAAGTCTCTCCTGTCAGGACAGCAATATTCACTTTGCCTCTCGGGCAAAAGAATGTCTTTTAATTCAAGCCACCCTCCTTTCCTTGGTGGCACCACTACTATATTTCCATCATCTAGATAAAATACATCATAACCCCTTTCAGTGAGGGCTGGGTCAACGGATGGAATAAGTTGTGTATCCGATACTTCATCAAATATGTATTCTCCATATGCAAACGCATTAGAATTATACGTTATTGATTTTGCTAAAGATAGGAGCACTCTGGCTCTAAGTGTTTTTATAAAAGAAGCTACATTCACTGCTATACTTGAAAAATTCGTACCATACAAACCAGGCGAAAGAGGATCAACAACGCCAGTTGAAGACAAGTTATGTAGTATAACCGATGAACCTATTGTAAGTGGAGTCGGCGAACTTGCTAAAGATGGAAAAAATGGCCTAGCAAGCTCGATTGGGGATATTCCGGATGAATTATTATTTAGATATTCCTGCACTTCCCCAAAAGTTTCATCTGATTCTGGGGCCACAAGTCTCATAGACCCCGGTCCCAGGGTCGTGCTGTCCTGGTTTCTCTCAATCCCAAGAGCACTATATCTTGTTAAAGACGCTTCATTTGTAATAAAATTATAATTTAAATTAAATATTGGTAATTCTATTGGGCCATCATAAGTTAATTCGATATAATCGTTTGAAAAATCAGAAGAAAATGAAAAATATTCTCCATTATTAAAAACATCTAATAGCTGAGAGCCAATTGTCCCTGGTTTTTCAGTGGGCCTTTCTCCAGTGTCCGGTCCAAAAAAATCCATCCTTAAACTGCTAATAATCTCCTCTGCTGCACCTCCCCCGCCTGGTAACATGGCAGACATTGGTCCAAAGGCTAGAGATGAAAGTGCTCGAAATGCGGTAAACTGGCCTTTTAGTGGCACTGCCTTCTTATTAGATAAGACTGCGTTTAGATACCCACAATTCCCATTTGGAGCTACCGGCGCCAGTAATCCTCTTGAGTAAGATGAATATAGAGGGTCAAACATACTATCAACAACCTGTTTTACCAAAATTACATTTGTAGGGTCGTCTTTAGGTACTACACTTGCTAAGGTATTTTGAATTGTGTCTTCCATGGAACTATCAAAGCCACTTGACATTATGGAGGTCAAATCATCTACTGTTTGTTCCACCCTCCTTCTAAATGATTCTATCTGTTGCTGTATCTGTTCCTCTGATATGTTATCTCCACACTCTTCTCGAAGCGCCTGCTCTAGTCCAGATATATCAGGATCAATATCACAAGTCGTAACTATATCTCCTCGGTTTGCCCCAAAAGTTTCCAAACTATCTCTAGTTTCGTTTAGGAATTCATCAGTAAACGAAGTTGAGAGGTTTACAAAAAATGATCTTACTGATGCTTCATCAAATAAGAAATCTGAAAATTCAGGGCAATCATTCCTTGATATACTTAATACAACCTGAACTACGCTTTCACTAGCGTCTCCTTGTAGTAGGTCTAGCAATTGATCCATTCTAAGGCGTCTAGATAATGAATCTATCAAAGAGCAAGAAGAATCAGGAGTGCCGCCCTCAACCAAAGAAGAGATGGTTGAGAAGGCCTGGTCAGCTGCCTGCTCTGGGGTGGTAGAGGGTCCGCAGAAGGCCTCAGCAAACAAGTTGCCTATATTCCTTGGGGGAATGTACACCTGTGTTGCTACATTTCCAGCTATGGATCCCTCGATAGCCGATGAGATATTGCTTTTTGCAGCCTCACATAGAGCGCCCTTTAAAACTCCAGTTGTTTTACTTATGATTTTCAACAAAGTATTTAATAAAATCTTTATTAATAAATTTCTAATAACAGGCAAAAGAGCATTTAGAAAAGCCGCCTTTAGCGTCCTGGTATTCAAAGAAGAATTAAGCTTTGCCTCAATATCTGGCAATGTCAAAGATTTTAATCCTCCTATAATATCACATATGTCTCCTTTAAAACCATTTTGTAGATTATTTTGTATTGATCCTACGTTAAGTTCTTGCCCATTAGATATTAACTTTATATCAACAGCACATTTTGCTATTTCTGGAACTGATTTAATTAATGCACCGACAACAGGCAAGTCGCCAGTCTGTTCTAGCAGCTCATCAAAGCTCAATAAGTCCCCCAATGTCTCCACAAATATTTCAATTGAAATCTTAAATGTATCGGCAACAAGCCCACCAGCCAACCTGCCAAAGGCGCTAGAGTTTACATTTGGAGAATTAGTTTCTAATCTCTCAGCATCAGTTAATACATCCGATCTGCGAGGAGGAACAATTGAGTTTGGGTCTCCTGGTATTCCTAGCTCTACATCTCCTCTGGCAGCTACATACCCAGCCCAAAAAGATCCTTCATCAAACTGTCCGGATGATAAATCTATTTCCTCCTCGTCCTCCGAAAGTGGGTCATACTCTAAGCCAGCACGATATCCGGCCCTATAAGAATTTACGTACCTAGATTGTGTTTGCTCCAGTGATGGAGAAGTAAACAAAGGACCATCATATATTATTCTGTTTTCTCTGGAGTCTCTCTCTGCTTGCCTGTTTTGCTCCTCTAGATCCCATGGGAACGCTGCAGTTGATCCATTATATCCACTATCCTCAATAAACTGTCTAAATCTTTCTGAGTAGTTATCAAGTAACTCATTTTTTGTATTTTCTGGCAGTCCTTCATATATTCTTCGCAATACGCCCGTGTCTATATTTTTTAAAGATGATTTTATAGCTACTGTCAAGATAGCCTCTGGCGATAGCCCACAGAAGTCTACTTTTGCAATTGTTTCTATTGTTTTTGTTACAAGATTAAATAAGCCACATGCGGTCATTTTATCAAACAAGTTTGCCCAAGCAGCTTTAACCACATCCTCACTATTGTTGATTGATTTTATGAGCCTATCAATATTCGCTATGAGCGGATCTTGTAGAAAAACATTTTTTAAATTCTGCTCGCCTACAATATCTTTAAGACTCTCCAGAGATGAAAGATAATCGCGCTCCTTTTGTGCCACTTGTTCAGATGTCATACACAAATTACTAGCAAACTTGCCAACAAACTCATTTGCAGAATCAACTAAGCTATCTAATATCGAATTGGTAACATCTTCAAGAACTCCACCTGAGCAATTGTCTGGAAGAAGTGTGGGCTCTGAGATTCTCGATTGATACGAAATACGAACAGCAGGTTGATGATATTTTTGTAAGAATGGTAGTAACTGCAACTCTTGGCTATTATTGTAATCAAGGATTATGTCATTTAAGTTTGCCAAGTAGGACACCATTGCGTCTGATTTCGAAGAGCGCTGTCTTCTGGCAAAAGCCTCTCATTTAATTGTAAATAATCAGAGCCATCACCACGCACAAAAATAGATACAAAATTATATTGTTCGTCATAAACGATCTTTAGACTGTCAGCCGCTACGCCACTATCTGGTATGGGGAATTGAGACCCTGCAGCCTGTTCAACCACTGCTGGTGGGAAAACGTAATTATTTGAATTTAAAAAGTCAGTTATTGCAGTCTTAAGGGTTAGTATGTTGCGCGACTCTTGTAAGATGTCTGCCTCTCTCGCTGTACCAGTAATTATAATTTTCGCTTTCTCTGATGACCAGAGATCTACCTGTTGTGGTCCTATAATTTCTAAAATTAATTTTAATGTATCAAGATCTGAAAGTAAGCTTGAAGAAGAAAATTCCACATCGCTTCCCGCATTTGGAGATTCGTTAATTGAGGGGGAATTTCTGTCATCAAGCTTTAGTGCTTTAACCAGAGCAAACGGCCACCTGTATAATAACTTAAGATCAACATTTGGAGCTTTATCAAAGTCATAGTATAATTCTTCTAAAACAAAATTTACTAGTATATTTGTCTGTTGCTCGGTAGCTTCCTTGTTCAAAAAGTCAAGTAAACTTTGAACGGCTTGTTCAGAAAATTCTCTTGCATATTCTGCCAGTCCATCCCCTCCTGGGCACCCATATGGGGTTTGGACAGGAACATAATATTCACAAACTCTGGAATTCAAAAAAGAACGCATCTCCGCTGTCCATTCTGGTTCCAAAAAACTACTATCTGGCGTGCATACTGGTTCTCTTATAAACTCCTCTGTTAAATCTGTTTCAGGACATGGGTGCCTAGCCTGTAGAGTTGGAGGAATTCCTGCCTCCCCTGCTCCAAGAAACGTTGGATCCGGGAGTATCGGACATGCTATCTCTCTAACGCCAGGGTATCGATAAGTTGTATAATCATAGCTACCATGCTCAGTTCCAATTGAACTGTATTCTGTGACCTCTACCTCCTCCTCCTGTGGGAATGCATTTTCAGTCCATGCAGTAAAGTACGCTGGATTTATCGGAAATGGGCACGCGCCATCTCGGCGATCTGGGTGATTCTCTATCCCAACACGGGTTGAATAAGAAAATACTCCTGCTGGCTCTCCATGTGGAGGATACCCTAATGCCTTAAATCTCGATGTGAAATAAGTCGTAGAGAATTTAACAGGCATTTTATCTGGATATGAATATAGTTCTGGGTTCTGCCTCTCCTCTCTAGAGACGCAACCATACCCATCATCAAATATCAAAAGCGTCCTTACGACTTTTGAAGCATTAATAATTTGTACGTCTATGTCCGGGGCTGCTGGGCCAAGAGTGGTGTGGCGGATGCCTAGGTTATCGAAAAAATTTGTGTTAACTCCAGAGGAATAGTCTCTCATAGCCGCCATTGTCACTGTGCCCCAATTATTCCCCAGCATTTCATCGTACTTATCTAGCGGACCATAGACGTTAGTAAGATAAGTAAGAGCTTGAAATATTCTTGGGGACATGGTATTTGCAAGCCAGGAGATAAGTTCTGAGTCGCTCCATTCGCTTAAAAACCTTATGCGCCACTCTGAATAGACCCTAAATGTTGGCCCATCCTCTGGATTTATAAACTCTAAATCTTCATTTTGAAAATAAGGATCGTATGGATCACGGCCACCGTCACCATAAACAATAACCTCGCCGTTTACATAACCATCTGCCCGATTTGACTGTAGGGGATCACCAGTACCTAAGTCTTCAAAAAATCTTCTAATGTATGTGCTAGCAAAAAGAGGCTCAATGATCTCTTGCAACCACCTCACTCTCTTGATATAACTGCCTACTTCAACTGTCATAATGCCAATTCCCTAGTTAGTTTTGTTAAACATACTTCCAAACCATTTATTGCCCGTTGGTTCTAAACGATTAGTAACAAAATTATTTCCCATCTTGATGCCAAGTTTATATAATTTGCTATTCACTTGGTCCATTTTTTGCGCTTCATATATAGATGTGAATGATGCCAACTCTCCTGAAGGGGTGGCCTGGACACCTGCAACTTGATGCGTATGTGCCCCTATAACCTGGTTTATCTTTGTTTGCTTTGCAGAGAGCGCATCGACAATACCTCTTAAATCCATAATTTCATCTACTAAAATCTTCAACGTATCCGCAAGCCTGTAGGCTTTCACTAAGGGCTCTAAAGGGTTTGCGCCAACATCATTTGCCCCTATTAATTCAATACCTTCCTTGCTCTCCAGCGGGCGCCCCAAAGAGTCAAGCTCTTTGCCTAATGCTTTATTTTTACCAGCACCGGAAACTATTTTAACACCCCTTCTTCCAATTATTCTGACGCCATCTGCCTTAATACCGATTCCTGACATTCCCTCGTGCTGTGTATCTCCAACTAATTTAAAATAATCGTCAATGTCTGCCTTCTGACTGATGTAAATTCTAGCTGAATCAGCAAAGAAATTAGGATCTACCCTAATACCCCCTTTGGGGGTCTCTTTTAGGTTTCCCATCCTACCGACAACAATGTCAATCGCACCGGCTTGGGTGTTCGCTTTACCTCCATATCCAGACATGGAATCATGTGGCCTATCTCGACCTAAAATGATCCATGTATTGTTTTTTCCAGATATTTTAGTTTCACAGCCACCAAACAACCCACGTTGATAATTTGGAACTGCCTCTTTTAAGGGACTGTTGCCAACACCAGATGTTCTAGCATTCTCATCCCCTGTGAGCCCTGCGGCCCACATTTTTTGCTCTTTTGGGTCTAGCCCAGAAAAATCTCTTGATTTTCTTTTGTCGTTACTCATTTTTACTCCGCCGTTTCCGTGGGTTCGCTAGCAGCTTCTTCTGTTTCTCTTGATATTCCCAGCTCCTCTAAAAGAGGTTGCATGTCTTGTCTAGCACTTTGAATTATTGATATTACCTCTTCTGGACTAGTTGACGATGAGGCCCTGTTACCAGCGCTATCTCTACAATATGCGCTGTCTCCTCTATTACAACCAGTTTCTTCGTAGTAATATTGCAATGGTATGGAGGCCCAAATATATGCTACAACTTGAGCAGCTCTTTCTGAATTATCGTATTTACTTAGTAAATAATTTCCTAAGTTTTTATTATCTGAAAGCAATAAATCGGCACATAGTCTTTTCTGAGTGTTTCCATTAAAAATCGTATTTGTAGGGCAGCCGGCCCTATTTTTAATTCTTTTTAAAGTTTCGGGTATCATCTGATACGCACCAACAGCAAGAAACCCTGGTCTTTCACTAGGGGTTACTCCAGTCGCGCGGACTGGGGTCATATCAACATTCTGTGTATAAGACCCTCCCTTTTGAAGCTCAATGACTTTAGAAATGTTCATCTCTGTTAAATTCTGAGGATTTTCAATAATATAATCACGCGCATCCCCAGGAGAGTCTCCGCCTCGGCCACGATTTACAGCATTAAAGTTGTTTAAACTTTCTTTGCTTGAAAGGTAGTTTAGAATTTTTTCCAGGCCACCCTTTTCTACAATTGTTCCTAATTGGTCCCAAGTAAATATAGATGCGGGCTCTTCTGAGGCCTGCCCTGGAGCATTAAGCCTGGTTCTCTCTGATGAGAGTATTTCGCCCATGGTTGCATTTTCAGTATCAGAAACAAAAACTCTTGCTAATTGTTCTGAGTCTTCCCCGTTTTCAGAGTCACCTCTTATGGTTGCCTTCTGATAAATTTTTAAAATGTGCCCATCAATCTGCATCCCGTGCCCAGGGCCTTTGTTGAATTGAACCAATATTACATCGCCCTCGCCTATAGTTGACAATTCTCCCTCAGACCTAGCTACAAAAGTTGGGTGCATCTCTATTATGCCCTTATTTTTTATAGCATCTTCGCTGGAAGGTGGGATCATTTTGGGTTTTGGGATCATCTTGTGCAATACTGGTATTCTTGCTTGAACTGATATGAAATCCCTTTCATTTTCTCCTGTCCCTGAGAAAACGGCCCTTCTTTTTACGGTAGATCTATCACCATTTACTCTTAATACAGTGGCTTGGAACGTTTTTGTGTCTTCAAAGTAGTTTTTTCTCTGGTTTTCTAATGCCGATTCCTTAATAATCTTATGTGGCATATCTTCGCCAGAGGCAAGGGCAAGTGGGTCAGCAGTCGATCTATATGGGTTTGACCTCTTATCATTATGCTCTTCATCTAAAGATACAACAGTTATAGATTCGTCTGCCATTACTGTGATTCCTTAATCAAGTCAAATAGATCATCCTTATCTTTATCAGATAGGCCAAGGTGGCCTACGGCGCTCTCTCGCTTATGTATAATAGTGCTGACTTTTACCAACTGCTCGTTTGATCTTTGAAGCGTTTCAACATATTTAGCTGCTGTTTGTCCAACTTCTTTGTGACTATTCTCGTCCTTAGACATGTATTGCATTACATCGTCAAGCAGTTCTTTTGTTACTTCTCGGTCTTTTCTAATATTTTCTATAGCTTCAGCAAGATATGCGTTTAAGTCTCTCATTAAATGTCCCCGCGATTCCATTTACCTTTGAAAACACGGTACTTAATACGCATCTTATTTAAATTATTTACGACTTGTTTTGTATTGAGGCCGGTTATTTCACGAAGGTATAAATAAATAGCCTTTTTATTAAAAATTTCAATTTCGTCTGGGCTTGAAAGTATTATCTTTACAGCTTCTAAAACTTTTTTTTCATTTTCTTTTAAAGATATGCTGTCCCAGGTGTCTATCTCTTTCCACAAAAAATGCCAAAATTCCTTATCCTCTCTATCGTGGTGATAGGGGTTGTATGATGACAGGTATCTTTGCTCTATATCACCTGTTATATCTTCAAGATCTGTCTCTCTTCTAGAACGGGCAGTTGTTTTTTTTACTTTATGTATGAACCAATTTTTCGTTATTACTGAAAAGTATGAAAATGCCTTTGACCCCTTGGACGGGTCATATTTATCAAGTATTGTCGTTAGCCAAACCTTACATTCCTCTCTCAAGGCGTCTATGTTTGGTAAAGATGTAAACTTATAAGTAAAAACTACTTTATCAACCATTTCACTAAAGGCTGGCTCTATATATTCAATATATAGCTCTGTTCTCTTACGAACATCTCTTGTGTTGGCATATTGAACTATTGCGTTTTCGTGCTCTTTGGTAAAATAGTATTGCTTATTTTTTGATCTTTTACGACCTTTTCTAGCTGCCATCTACTCTTGTTCCTCAAAATTTTGTTCTTCTTCGGAACCCTCTTCATCTTCTAAAATAAAACTATCATTAAATTGTTTCATAGAACTAACTAGATCTTTTGAATGTTTAATTAAAGAATCTAGAGTATCGTCCCCATAAAACATCTCAAGCTGATAGACGCTATTCAAATGAGTATCAAAAAAGATTTAACTTATTCTCTAACTCAATAACATTCTTGGTAAAAAACACAAACTGCCTGGTTAGTCTTCGACAATACCAGACTAAAAGAACGTTAATTCCAAGAGATATAAAAAGTATTATGGACAGTGTTATCATTTAATTTTATACTCTTTTGAAGACAATTGTTCTTTTTGCTCTTTTAATTCTTGTTTTACATCTTTAATATAATCATTAACTATGTTGCCAACTTTAGGCTTAGAGGGATTGGATCTAGATACCATATTCATACTTTTAGGCAGAACCTTAGTAACATGCTCTGAATCGCATTTAACACATTTGTCTATTGTCTCACTCATTAAATGAAATTCATCAAATATGTGGTCACACTCTATGCACTTATATGTATAAGTTGGCATCTATTCACTATCTGAATCTTCTACTTCATCATAGAGGGCCATTCCGTCTGCCTCATACTTAACCAACGGAGGATTATTTACAACCAAGCCGCTATCAGTCGGAACAAAATTCATTTCCTTTAAAACAGGAACAATGTCAGACTGCTCCATTAGGGACTTTTGCAAAGCCATCATAACTGCTCCCAGTGCTTGATCGGAAAGATTAAAGACTTGCATTTCTATTCTCCCTTACTAAATCAATTATTTTTTTCATATCTTCTCGAATAAGCTTTTGAGTCATTGACAGATCGTTCTCTAGAGATGCAATCTTATCGGCCATGGTGCTAATTCTCTTACTAAGTGAAGTGTACTTGTTTTCCATATTATTATCCTTTTTTGTTGCTCTTGGCATTTTATTTACCTTTCTTTTTTATAAATTATCTTTTAAAGATTTAAAACAGCTTCTTATTCCACTGTTTATCTGATTTCTTGGACGCCATCCAAGATCACGAAGGGGTTGAATATTTGCCTTTGTGTGCATAACGTCGCCTGGGCGGTCTTCAACATATTTAAAATTAGTATCCGGAAAATATTCTAGAACAATTTTTTTAATATCGTTTAGTGAAATATTGTCTCCCGTACCAACATCAAAAAAAGATCCACCAAATGGTCCTTCGTGATTCATACAAAATATATTTGCAGAGACAACATCTTCAAGGTGCGCCATATCTCGGGTCTGCTCTCCGTCTCCCGTAATGTATGGATCCCTATCTTGGCGTATAAACTCCCATAAAATTTGCTATTGCAGTGGCATACGGACCTGATGCGTTTTGACACGGCGAATATACGTTAAAGTATCTAAGGCACACAGTATCTATGCCGTATAAAGAAGACCAAACATTGCACATGCTTTCAGGCATATATTTTGACGCAGCGTAAGGGCTTTCAGGCCCGTTTCCATTCCCTCTTACGGATGAAGAGCTAGAATAAATAACTCGTTTGGCTCCAACATGTCTTGCAAACTCTAGAATATAGAGGCTGCTTAATAGGTTGTTCTCTATTACATGGACTGGTTGCTCGATGCTGTATACAACTCTTGGAATAGCTGCAAAATGAAATATATATTCTGGTTTAAACGACGCCCAGTGCGGATGAAATTTTCCATCAGTATCTGGTTTTAGGCGGATTAATATATCATGCCCATCCTGCAAGTCTATGCCCATTACTTCGTGGCCTCTGTCCTGCAAGGCTGCATATACTTTGGAGCCTATGTATCCACGGTGTCCCGTAACCAAACATCTACTCATTTTCTTCTCCTTTAGATACGGCGCCCTCGATGCTTCTCCAATCGTACTCTTGTCGAACTTCTAAATTTTTGTCCCAAACAGACGTCATAACTTTTGGATCAACACCCACTTGTTTAAACAATCCGATAAAAGCATTTAAATCTTTAGGAAAGCACTTGCCTCCAAAGCCGTTATATCCGTCATGTCCTGGAACATCTAGATGAGAATTGCCTATTCTTCCATCAGTTATAAGGCCTCGCATCGCATCATCCCAGTCAACGTTTAGCACGTTTGCTGCTTGCTTCATTTCATTCATAAATGAAACTTTTGTTGCAAAGAAACAATTTGCCATATACTTTATAAATTGGGCTGTTGTTACATCGGTTTTAATTACTTGTATGTATGGGAATCTTTCCCTTAGAAGACCCTCCACCTCGTCTAAGAGGGGTGGATCCCCGCCTAAAATAATTCTAGACGCATTAATAAAATCAAGTCTGGCGCTTCGTTCAGTTAAGAATTCAGGACTATGAATTATATTTAATAGCGGATATCTTTCTATTAATTTTTCCATGGTACCCGGAACAATTGTGGATTTGACAATAAAAATATTATCGTCTCTATCGTTAATTTCTGATATTTCATCAAAGACGGAGTACATAATGGAAGTATCAATGTCCCCGCCTAATACGTTTTTCATAGGCGTAGGAACAGAGACAAAAATAAACTTAGAGCCATTTACAACCTCTGCTATAGAGTGTGTTGACTTAATTGGGTCTAGGTCATAAATCCTAATATTTCCATGCAATGAGAACCCATGGGCTATAGCAGACCCAACAAAGCCGTTCCCGATGATACCTATATTTTCCATTCTTTATACTCCGGTTGTTTTGTTTTGTTAGTATTGTGCATTCTATATCTGTAGAATGGCATTCTGAGGTGGTGTATTTTGTAAAAACTTCCTAGTCTTTTTCTCAGTTCTTCTTCTTCTTTATGGCGCATATCAGAATTATATCCGCCAGACTCAATGAGCAGCAGATCTCTCCTATACATGATACCACAAGAAATATTATCTTTTTCAGCATATTTTCTTTCAATTAAATTCTCATGATCATCAACTAAAATATAATCACATGAGACACAAAAGGCATCATGGTTATCTACTAAATATCTTTTCATAATGTAGCACGTATCTGAATTTATAAAGTCATCTGCGTCTACCCTTATTACAAATTGAGCTTTTGCCGCCCTTATTCCTACATTTGACGACTCAGCCACGCCCACATTTTTCTTATTAACTATCAGATTTATATCATCTTTAAAAGTGGACAATGTTTCTAATGAATTGTCATCGCTACAATCATCAACAACAACTACTTCAACGTTTATGTGTTTCTGCGCAAGGCAACTGCGCACTGCCCTAGTTACATATTTTCCATAGTTATAATTTGTTATAATTACAGACACGTCTGGTGATTTATTTTTCATACAAAATTACTTTTTCTGATTTATTGCTTGAATAGTCAAAATTTAAAAAACTGCTTTCCTTGGATCTATGCCTGTCTTTGTTGGAAAAAATATCTTTAAATATTGTGTCACTATTATATCGATTCGTATCCTCTAAAGAGGAGAGCCTTAATTCATCTCCATGTAATATAGAATATTGTTTGGCATCAAATGCGCCATAGGGGTTTATTTCATCGAGGCCATATAATTTTAATCTATGAAATATATCATCATCTGCTCCGCCCCAATGTAGTCTGCTTTCATCCATGCCGCAAATATTAAAATAATCTTCCGCATGAACAATAAAATTCCCATAATTTATTTCTGGTCTTATTCTTTTTGGATTACTTGCCGCTGTATCCTTGCGTCTCGTGGTAACAAACGTGGATCCTTTTTCAATTTTTGCCGACCAGTGCAGCAAATAATCCATACTAAGAAGAACGTCTACATCTGTAAACGCTAGGACATCGTCTCTACTACAATAAGAGGCGCCTAAGTTTTTTGACTTTTTGGTGCTAAACTTCAAGTCTTCTAGTAGGTTTATGGAAACTATCTTTTTTAAATAAGGAGAAAACGAGTCTTTTCTAAAGCCTATTTGTTCTTTTATAGCTTCTTGTAGCCCGTCATTGGAGTGGTAATCAACTATAAAAAGCTCATAATCAACTCCATATTGGGAAACCATAAATGGAAACGTTTTTAGAAAATGTTCTAATCTATTTTTTATAATTGTAATAAGCTTCACTTTATTCTTCATCCATTTCCCCTAATAATACCATTATTTCGTAATAATTTAATATATTCTTGGCACTTATGAAACGGTATTTCAATTTTATTGGATAAGTCAATTAGATCGTGATCCCCGTCACAATAAAACATGACGTTCATCATATCTCTAACATTCTTCCTCATATCTTCCTTTCCTCCAGAGTGTCTATTGTGCCAATCTTTTGGACGTAGATCTCTCTTGCTCATTTTTGGTTCACAAGTTATACAATTCTCGTATTTAACATTAATTTCTAAGGCTTCTAAGCATTTCTTCGCAATACTAAAACCACCAGCTAGGCCCTCTGGGCTGACAAAGTTTAGATCATCTTTTGATGTATGGTACTCTGGAAATGTTCCGTATTTTGACCTCATGATCGAAACCAGCGGAAGATCAACTTTTGGATGACAATACTGCCTCTCATCTGAGCCCTTGTATAAAAATGAATGCTTTGTGTATGACTCAACATAGTTCTCTAAGACATGTTGAACAGTTTTATCTGCTAAGGTATTTCCAAGCCTGGATGGCATGAAAGAGTATCCTCTATTGTCTCCCACACAACTTAAATTAAAACCAGCAATAACGTTGTTTGTTAAAGCATCATAATTCTTGCTTATGTAGATAATGGCTCCTATTGTTTCTGGGGCGAACACAATCCTGTAGGTATACTTGTTATTTCTATTCATCAACCATTTTGCCAAGAATGTTAAGACTGCAGGGCCAGAACACTCATTGTTCGCCATAGAAGGGTGACATATATAAGATGTTAAAAATATTTCCTCATCTGTCTCACCAGGTATTATAAGTTCTCCATACGATAGGGAGCCGTCTACATGATCGCTATCAATATAAACCTTATATTTTCCATCTACTAGGCTTTTCCTTTGTGTTTCTGATAAGCAAAATCCCCATTTTCTATCATAATACGAGGTAACGTAGGGAATTGCGTCTGGTAACTTTGCAGTAGAATGCAAATGCTCTTGTAACTCAGAGAGATCAATTTCCATATCAACTGGTATTGAATAATTTACAACGTGAAGATTGTTTTTCTTAAAGTCTATTATTTTCTCACCACCAGGGCTTAAAACATAAGCATCCTTTATCTTCCATTCTTTTGGAACCTCCCAATCATACGCTGTGTATCCAGTAGGGACTTCATGTATTTGAATAGGAATGTGCTCCCGTATTAACGATAGGGTCTGACGGTTGCCATCTCCCATTATACTCCTACAAATTGGAAAAATTTGCTTTACAAAATCATATATGCTGTTTCCTAGCACTGACAATCCTTTTTTATATTACTCTTGATTATCTAACAATCCTATTTTCTTATTTTTGTCCCAGGCTGAGGTGCTCACAATTTTATCCAAATCGCACCTATCTTTATATTTAGAGGCGATCTCCTCAACCTCTCTTAGTAATCCGTTTTCTAGTGTTGTTGGGTTAAGGCCTAGAGATAAGAAGTTATCATTACAAACTTTCAAATCGTTTCTAACTGCTTCATTTCTAGGATTCTTGTAAAACTTGATTTCAGCTCCCGTAAACTTAGAGACTCTACGAGCTAAATCAATAATCCTATGTGTTTCGGTGGTTTGATTGAAGATCTTAACTTTATCCTCTTTATTGGGTGGATTTTTAATCGCAAGCTCAATACACCTAACCGTGTCTGAGATGTGTATAAATGCCCTAGTTTGCCCACCTGTGCCGTGCACTGTAAGGGGGTGCCCAACTGCGGCTTGAACCAAGAACCTGTTTAGAACGGTGCCATAGTCCCCATCGTAGTCGAATCTATTAATTAGCCTTTCATCAAGCATGGTCTCGTTTGTATTCGTGCCCCAAACAATTCCTTGGTGTAGGTCAGTAATTCTCAATTTATCGTTTTTATTATAATAATTAAAAAAACAGTGCGTCTTGCGTTTTTGTCATGTGATAAACACTACCTGGATTAGCAGGATACATAATGTTTAATTCTTTTTCTCTCCGTCTGGTGCATCAACCTTAACATCCAAGTACCCCTCCGGGATTGTTAGACCCACAGAGCTATAACCATATACGCCCATGGTACCAAGGTGAACAAGGGCCACATCCAATCCTGATTCGACAATAGAGCAAAGTACATTGTGAGTTGAATTAAGGTTGTTATTGACTGTGTATCTCTTATTCTTTGCAGACTTCATAGAATAAGGAGCAGCACGTTGTTCTGCAAAGTGTACCAACGTATCCGGACGCTCATGCTTCAAAAGTGAGAGAAAATTGTCGTACTCTGTTGCTATATTTATATTATAAAAAGAAATTGTTTTACCAGTTATTTCTTTCCACGCATTAATTCTAGTTTCAATATTGCTTATTGGAGTTAACGATTGACAAAAAAGTTCATTATCAATATTTCTTCTAGAAAGATTGTCAACTATAACAACATCATATCCATTATTAGAAAGGTGTAAGGATGTGGGCCAACCACAAAAGCCATCTCCACCTAGTACAAAAACTTTATTACCCATTATTTCCTCCCGTGTGTTTATCACACAAATTTCTTAACTCTGCTAACTCTTCCATAACCATAGAACAAGTGTGTGCCCCCTCGGTCTTGCTCTGGAGGCCCTTGTCTATTGTAAAATGTTTTTCTAGTATCTTTGCCCCTCGTTTAACAGCCTCAACACAAGCCTCAATGCTGTCTGTGTGGTCGCTGTATCCGACTAGACGATCATCAAATCTATCAGGCATTAATGCTAGTGCCTCATCAATTGTATGTGGATACTTTGATACACAGTGAAAATATTTTACATTCTCTTGTTCAAAGGGGTAACCCTCTCCATCCCAGCGTCCGAGAGAGCAGTATGTTAACATGCCGCTGTCAATCATTTCCATGCAAAGGGTAGGGTCATGATTTACCAGCATACTTGCAATTTTATTTGTTTGCAATCCTGCGTCCAAAATCCACTGGAACCTATCAGGATGAAAAGCAGATGCAAAAAAGTCTATATTTAGAGAATCGGAAAAATCTTTAAGATGTAGGAACTGCTCCTTGGTCATCGAGAGGTACTCCCAAATTTGACGATTCTCTCCCGGCATTCGATATGTGTCGTATAGTTGAACTTTTACAGCATCGGCACCAGCAAGTTTTGATTGTAGTATCATCTGCTCCGTTCTTCGGATAGATCCACCCCATTGGCCACACAGTTCGCTGATTATATAAATATCTGTCACGTTCTTCTCCTTTTTTTCTCTATTTGTTTTACATCATCCAAGGTATGAACATCCTCTAGTGGGCAAACGAAAACACCACAACATGTGCTCAAATCCTCTTGAAAAACATAATCGCCTCTAAAAACTCGGAAGGCTGCGTTTTGCATTAAATTCTCATCAACACTAATAATTTCTTTTCTATTGTGTTTTAGGAGAACATCGATAGCATCGTCTATGTTTTCAGAATGTATGTTTGGCGAATTTGCTTGTAGTGATATATAAATATCTTTTTTACCCTCTAAGTTATTAATTTTACTAGCAGCATCTCGTATGACTGCTTGTTTAAAAGTCTTATCATCAGCTAAAGAATCGTCTCTAGTCACCACTTTTGCTCCGTATTGTTTAGCAATATTTGCAATTTCTGTATCTTCAGTGCTAACCCAAACATCAATATCATAATTTGATTGCTTACAAGCTAAAATTGACCAATATAGCATTGGCTTTCCCCATATTGGGTATATGTTTTTTCTTTTTAATCTTTTGCTTCCGCCCCTAGCAGGTATAATTGCAACTATTTTCACTATAATCCTAGTCGATCTAAAATTCTTTTTGATGAATTGCCACTAAATAAATGACTTTTTATTGATAAATCAAATATATCATCTAACGGTCTTGTCGTCAACTCTTTAATTGCATTTTTTATCTGCTGTTCGTTTGCATCTTTTTTAAGATTACGACAATATTCATAATCATACAAGAATGGCAAACACATCTTAAATGGCTTAATGTCAAAGTTTACCACTGGTCTTCTAAGCATGACTATTTCTTTAATAACAGAGGAACTAAAGTTTACCACTATATTGGAGGCTTCCATTAGCTCCATTGAAGTGTGTGGGTGCCAACTATTGTCTGTAAAATATCGATCCCCTCTAAGATTATTGGGAATTGGGTCTTTTCCTCTTGTTTTTACTAAAATATCGTATCCTTCATTTTTAAAAATTTTGTATATTCTTGATAGATCTATTTTATTAAGATCTCTTAATTTTGGCGCTATAAAAAGGGCCTTTTTGTTGTCAGTTAAGTTATACTTTTTATTTATTTCTTCCTTATTCAAGACAATATCGTATTTTGGAACTCCAAGACATAAATCCTTTTCTGTTCTTTTTAGGTTGTAAAAATCAACCATAAACTCACTAGGATATACTATGTAATCAACTTTGTCTCTGTACGTGTGAGCATGATAAGAAAAAGTTGTTGTATAAGATAAAGAAACTTTTTTCTGATTGGGGTTCAATAGATCTATGGCCGTTGCCTCAATTAAGAAAAAATATCCATTATATTCTTTTGCTTTAGAGGCTTCTATAATTTCAAAATTATATTCCCTTGAAAGTTCAAGTAACACTCCCTTGAATCTTAGTGGACAATTGTACTTATGACTTGGGCCAACAAAAACTTTTGATTTTATACCCCTTTTGTTACCCTCTGCAATAAGAGGTATATAATATCGTAAGAACGTCATCTCAACTAGAATAAAATTCACAATTAAACCTTCGTTGCCTTTATCAAAACATATAACTGTGGGCTGTCTGGCCATAAAGATAGCAAGCTAAATTGAATATTAAAAAGATTCGATAACTTTGTAAGGTGCAGCACTTCTGGGACTTCTTCAAAAATTGCTTTCTTCACGTCTGTATATCCATATCTCTCGACATATGATGAAAACCTCTGGTAATGGGGGCTTAGCAAGAATTGATCATCCCAAACAGTTGACCATAAAAAATTACCCTCTTCATACGCATGCTCCTGTTCACCGTTTTTAATCCAACCAATTTTATAATCTTGAAATCTCCAGTGGTCTCCTAGTCCAAAATCAACGTAAAGAGAGCCTCCTTCTTTTAAGGAGTCGTGGCATTTTTTAAAAAAAGAGCTGAGATCTTTTGAAAAGTAAGCACATCGTGTACATATGATAGTATCATATTTTCTTGGCAAAACCCAATCAGAATTAATATCCCAATTTTTAGTTGTAAATCATATAAGTCACCATAAAATTTTTATTGTCGGTAAACCCTAATAAGGCAACGTCCCCACTGGGCTTTATATGGCTCCCCCAAAACTGTTTTAAATATGGATCACTTCTTCCCATGGGGCCCTGCCTTTTATATTAAATCTTTTAGAAAACAAAACTCAAAGTTGCCATGGTTATCGTTCAAAAAAGTTGACAGCTCGTTAGATTTTCCAACACTTAAGTAATTTTCTAACCATTCGCAGGCATGATACACTATTTCAGTTTTTGGTGTTAAGCTGAGTGGAGAATAAGGTGGACAACTTGTTACATATACAACATCATCTTTTTTCTTGTGTTCATCATCATACGTTGAAAGATACTGCTTCAGATTATTTAAGGCCAACACCTCAAACCCAGTGTCTCGAAAAGCTTTTATTGCCTCTGCAGACATTTGAAAAGCCGGTGGCCTGAATAATTTTTTAAACGGCAACCCTGTTGATTCAGCAAAAGCCTTCATTAGATCTATTTTGTGTATGGCTTGATTATAATTTAAATGTTTAAACTCGTCATTGTTATTCCTGCTTTCCGGGATCCCATGATAATGACCATGATACCCTATCTCAAAATGATCTTTTGAGAGTCCCCTTAAAGTATCACAGAACTGTGTATCTTCGTGAATATACATGGGTTTTCCGGTAATCGCCTTTGGCGTTCCCGATGTACGCCAATAAGCTGTTGGTATAAACAGTGTAAATTTAATGTTTGGGTGCTTCTCTATAAGAGAAAAACATTGATCAAGAACCCTAGTTGATGAAAGAGGGTGAGGAGAAACATCATCAATGCTAATGTTTATTTTGTTTTCTTCGCTCATCGTCTTGAAACCTCTAAAATTATCTCAAGGTACTTGTTCTTGACTTGTTCAATGTTGTTATCATAAGATAATACTTTTGCTTTATACGTCTTGTACTCCTGCGCCATTTGATCAATCTTTTGAATCATTTCATCAAAACTTGAAAATTTAAGCCCGTAATCTTCGCAATAATTTACAATACTTCCGCCATCCTTGTGAAAAACCACGGGAAGGCCGCATGCCATTGCCTCTAGGACGTGGTTTGCGCCAGCTTCTTCTATAGAGGCAGTGATGTATATATGATGCTTAGGAAGCTCAGCAGCGAGCCTTTCAGCGCCTATTGGTTGAATGTAATTGGTAAAGCTGTAGCTGTCTGGTTTTCTTCCAATATAAGAAAATTCATATTTGTTTGTTTTTTGAATATAATTTTCCAGTTGTTTGTAAAAGTGAAAACCCTTTTTCGGATTTGTAGACCAGTGGTGCGTAACCAGTTTTACTTTATCACCTATTTCAACAGCTGTGTTTTTGAACTGATGGAACTGTTTCATGGGGCAATTGTGCACTACTTGAAAATTATTACCTTGAAAATTAATCCACTCTTTTGCCCACTCGCTAGGGAATATTAAGAAGTCTGAATACTGAACTGTTTGCTTTACCAGGCTCGTTAGCTCTGGTTTGCTATGAGTTCCAACATCTCCCACTCTATGGACTATTTTTGTTCCGAACTGGTTTTTGTAGTTTAAGAAATGTTGATACCATTCTCCATATTTATTTGGCCTCGGATCTATACAAAAAAATAACGTCTATGTCGTGACATAACCTAAAGACAACTTCATGCCCAGCTGATTTTAGCGATTCAACAAGCGCTATGACTGTTTTTGCACCGCCGCCCCAAGGGCCATATACCGGCTCCCTATTTACATATATTTTCATTTACTTCCTCAACAATCAAAAAACTTTTTATCGTTAATCCCTTTATCATCAATGTAAAGATCACCTTGTGGTTTTCCTAAAAATAGATCGTGATACTTTACACCCCATGAATCTAGCTGTTCTTTGGTTAACTCATACAAACTATTAATTGCTTTAATTTGATTATTCTTATGTCTTCCCATGCCCCTAGCAGTCAAAAACAAAATTGTATGCCCTTGATCATAAAGTGCGTTTATCTTGTTTATCCTATCTGGGTAGGGCGAAGATAGCTCGTAGTTTGGCCCGCTATTCGTGCAAATAGTGCCATCTATGTCAAAAAACGTAAGTTACTTTATCCATTTTTCAAAATCAGATAGAAATCCATTAACAGACTCGTCTGTCTTAACGTGTGCCATTGCCTTCTTTACAACATTGCTCCCGGCTGTAACAATATGTGCCCCTGCATTCCAGCAATCTTCCAGATCATAAGAGTTTCTAATGCTACCTGCAATAATTTCTGAATTTAAATTGTTTTGTTCAATAAATTCACGAGTTCTTGTTAACACCTCCAGGGGATTTCCCCCCACATCTATGAGTCTGTTATAAAACAGGGAAACATACCTAGCACCAGAGGCTGCGGCAAGTTGCATTTGTGTCGTCGTAAAGCAACATGTACAGTTAACCCTAACTCCTTCCTTGGACAGAGTATTGATAGCTGCTAGTTCCTCGTAGCCCACAGGAATTTTAATATTTACATTATCATAATCCAAAGTATTAACAATCCTCATTGCCTGATCAACCATTGCTCTAGGCTCCTTGGCAAAAACTTCCACACTTAGTGGGCACCCATTGCCTCTAGAGGAGCATAGATCTGCGATCTTCTGTATGTGTTCGTAAAAGTCAGCCTTTGGCTCCTTTGATAACAAGGACGGATTTGTAGTTACACCAGAGATGGCCCCAGTTCTAAATGCGTCTTCAATTTGTTCAATATTTGCTGTGTCTAAAAAAAGCTTCATTATATTATTCCTCTATGTGTTTATATGTTTTTCCATCTTCCACAATATGAGAGTCTGCATCATCATCTAGTGTAGAAAATTCAATGATTGTTGTGTCTTCTAAGGCTATCCTCATATGCATAAAACCTACTGGAATGTGGAATACATCTCCCTCGTTTAAGATCAATGAGGTATTTTTTGCCCTACCAATTCGAGTTCCAACCTTAAGGCGACCTGTTTCTATGTAATATGCTTCTTGTTTGTTAACATGGTACTCCATGCTACTCTGTGTACCAGCGCGCATATAAATCCTCTTCACAGTATACTGATCATTTTCAAAAAGAGTTTTTATATTGCCCCAATATTTATCGATATCCTTGATTACCCCGCTCACCGGAGGAAGTTCTTGGCGACCGTACTTTGCCTCATTGGCCATAATATTTTTTATCTCCGTGTTTTCTATCAAAATGTTTCCGTAAAATATATTTTGGCAAAGATCGCTTATGCCCTAGCAGCCTAGTGTGATACGCCATCTCTGCAACCTTTTCTAAAACAAAAGCATTTTCCAGAGCTTTTTCAACAGTTTCGCCCCAACAAAAAACACCGTGGCCTCCTATTAATGCACCCGGCACTCTTAACGGGTCTATCTTTTTGTCCTCGAAGTATTCCACTATACAATATCCGGTGTAAGTCTCATAATTATCTTTAACTTTTTTAGGTGTTGGTGGCCTTATGCAAGGTACTGACCCATCAAAATAATCTGCATGTGTTGTTCCAAAGCATGGAATATTTTTATAGGCTTGAGCCCATATTGTAGCATACTTTGAATGAGTGTGTACAACGGACCCAATGTTTTTAAAATTATGATACAAACAAACGTGAGTTGGCGTATCTACTGATGGCTTTTTTCCAGAAATATAATTCTCGGAGAGGCTTAACTCAGACATGTCTTCGGGAGTAGCAGTTTTTAAATCAATACCAGAAGGCTTGATAATTACTCTTTGCCTATCTGTAGATAATGCGCTTACATTTCCCCAAGTTAATGATACAAGTCCTGTAGACACAATCCACTGATTTGCCTCTAGGACCATCTTTTTAACAGAATGGCTCATTTAGATCCTCCACTTGTGGACATGTTGTCCCAAGCTTTGTTGTGGCAAGTGATGCCCATTTATTACAAAATTTAAGATTATTGTCCCCCAAGCAAGCAGAGAATGCGGCCAAAAACGAATCACCAGCGCCACATGGATCCATCACATTTACTTTACTTGGTGGTTCACGAAAAATATCCACACCATCACTAAAAATGGACCCTTTGTCTCCCAGAGTTACACAAACATTGGAATTTAAAATAGAGACAAGTTGTATTATTGTATCATCACTCGGAGAAAAATTTCTTAAATTAGAGGAAGCCTCAGCTTGGTTCATGCAAATATACGTTGAGTTTTTAAAGTAAGGATATCGATTACATCCATCTGAAATTTGAGAACTAGAGACGGTTGGAACTCCCACCTTTTTAGCCGCAATAATAAGATTTTCTATATATTGTGAATCTAAAAATATGCCATTATTATAGTCAACTAAGACAATGGCGTCTACATTTTTTATACATTCTTCATAAATGGAATACAATTTTTTAAATTCATTTTTTTTTAATTTATCTTTATCACCCCTGTTTATTTGCAAGTATTTATAACTTACATTTCCGCGCTCTACCCAATATCTGCTCTTTACTACATTTTGCCTTTTTGTAATCAGGGGGCGCAATCGTAACGATTTGG